>FLSG01003551.1_pt1 | contig 128587 bp, 117 predicted proteins | sample 1550511 | NCBI WGS metagenome assembly FLSG01 (sample SAMEA4031768, study PRJEB14383) | metagenome | biome: human; feature: oral; material: saliva | place: Philippines | collected 2014
ACCAAATATATTATTAGTATAAATAGCTTATTTGTAGTATTGTTAAAAGAGATAGAGAAAACGGTTGATTCAAAATAAACATTATATTATCAAGATAATTAAAAAATAAAATTTATTTCGCTATTTTTAAAGCATATATAATAATGGAGTGATTTTATGACAAGAGTATTAATATTAGGGGCAAATGGAGCTGTTTCTAAAGCCGCTATTAATTCATTTTTAGAGAACACATCTTATACATTGAGATTATTCTTAAGGGATGCGAATAGATTACCTGACTATGCATCAGACCGTATAAGAGTACGTGAAGGCGATGCTACAAATTTTGAAGACGTTAATCATGCGATGGAAGATGTTGATATCGTCTTTGCCAGTCTCTCTGGAGAATTAGACAAAGAAGCAAGCAATATTGTTAAAGCAATGGAACAAAATAAAGTTGACCGTTTAATATTTGTGGCTGCTTTAGGTATATATAATGAAGTTCCAGGTGAATTTGGACAGTGGGTCGATGAGCAGATTAGAGATTATTTACCTGTTTACAGAAAAGCAGCCGATATCATAGAAAATTCAAATATTAATTATACTATTTTAAGACCAGCATGGTTAACAGATACTAACGAAATTGATTATGAAATCACACATAAAACAGATCAATTTAAAGGGACAGAAGTTTCTAGAAAAAGTGTGGCTGCTGTAGCAGTTAATATCGCTAAAAATCCCAAACTTTATTTAAAAGACAACATTGGTATTAGTAAACCAAACACCAATTTTAATAAGCCGAGATGGAAATGAATAACGTTTATAAATAAACGAGGCATCATTTCAATCTAATTTTTCTCTCGGTATGTAAATGCCACCATTTTAGGTGGTATTTTTTAATTTGGAGTTTATAATATATTGCGCATATTTTTCAGTAATAAAATATATTTTCACAGTATGCCAAAGAAATACTAAATACAATCTAATTTCATAAACTTACTTTAGACCCACATTAATTTGTTATACAATAGAAATAATTACATAAAAGTAATAAAGGGGATACAATCTTATGTCTAAAACGAAGCAACTCGATATTTTATATAAATTAAAAAAAGAGGTTGAAAAATCCAAAAATCATAGACTTGTCCATATTATAAACCAAGTTATTAAAAAAGTGTTTTTAGAACAATATACAGCGACTTTCGTAGGGCATTTTTCAGCAGGTAAATCAACATTAATTAATTTATTATTAGAAGAAAGTATACTACCTAGTTCACCTGTACCAACAACTAGTAATACAGCTATTGTTTCAGTAGCTGAAGAACCAGGCATAATCGCAAACTTAACTAATCAGAGGTATACATTATTAAATAGTTATGATGAAGTTAAACAAATGAACCGCGAAAATATAGATGTGGAATCAGTAGAAATTAAATTTCCATCCAAGAAGTTTAACAAAGGGTTTACGCTACAAGATACACCAGGTGTAGATTCGAACGTCACAACGCATCAATCTAGCACTGAAGAATTTATGTATACAAGCAATGTATTGTTCTATACAGTAGACTATAATCATGTCCAATCAGCAATGAATTTCCAATTTATGAAACAACTAAACCACGCAGGTGTTCCTGTCGTTTTTATAATTAACCAAATCGATAAGCATAACGAAGACGAAATACCTTTTGATTTATTTAAAGAAAGAGTTGAAAAATCAATAAACGAATGGGGCATTGATTTAGATCAAACTTTTTATGTTTCTAAATTTGATCATAAACATAACCAAATCCAAACATTGTCAGATTATCTCGTTAAAAAAGATGAAGATAGAGAGCAAATGTCAGATTATGTCAATCGTATTGTTAATTTTATAACAGAAGAACAATTATCATTTATTCAACATGAAATTCAACACATATTAACAGAACTTGATATTTTTGAAGAAGATTTTGACCAAGCATATTTAAATTTTCAACAGCATCAACAAGTTAGCGAAGAAGCCAAATTATTAAATAATCCAGATAAACTATACGACTTCTTGAAACAAAAACGCAAAGCTATCTTGGATAATGCGTATGTAATGACACATGACACTAGAGAAAAGATAAGGACTTATTTGGAAAGCCGCACAAAAGATTTTAAAGTAGGTGGCATATTTAATAAAAAGAAAAAGACTTTAGAAACACAACAAATTAGACGCCAAGTGCTTCTTGAACAATTACAAGAAAAAGTTAATCAAGAAATACGTCAACCTTTAAGAGAAGACATGTCATTTTTAACTAGATTTATCAATGCTTCAAAAGTGAACGACGCGATTTTAAATCAACATTATACTATACCATCTAAACTTATAGATGACTTATATCAAATGCAGATTTCAATTAGTAACCAGTATGTATTAACTTTTTCAGACGACTTAATGAAATCTATTAAACAGTTTATCTCTAAAGAAACGGAACCATTATTTAAAGAAGCAATCCACCATTCTCAAGCCAATGATATCGGTATTGAGCAAGAAGATGATTACAATGATTATGTAAAATTTATTGAAATGCGTAATTTAAGAGACTCCTTAGAAACGCAAAATTATATGCATTACTACATCCATATTGATGATTCATTAGACAAGTTGATAGATAGAGAAAAGATCACCTATCAGCCCAAACCACAGCAATCAGAAACTAAAAAACGTAACAATGTGAAAACGAATGTCGCTTCAAACGATCAACCATCAACACAAGACATTAGATCTTCTTTAAAATTAATTAAGGATATACCACTGTTTGAACAAACAAAAGAAGACATTCATAATACATTGGAACGGCTTGATAATCAAACAGTTAAAATTGGTGTTTTTGGCACGTTTAGCGCTGGAAAAAGCAGTTTAATTAATGCACTTCTGGGAGGGACGTATCTTGTAAGTTCTCCAAACCCTACGACAGCAGCAATGACAGAATTAAGCTATGGTGATGAAAGTCAAATTACACTTAAGCCCGAAGCGCAAATCCTAGAAGAACTAAATCAATTATTTGAAGTTGATAACCGAAGTTTCGACACAATCGAATCATTTTTTAAACAAAATACAAATAAGCTAACATCTTCATTAGAAAAAAATAAATTAGCCTTTATCAACGCCATTGAAAAGCACTATGCAATGTATCAAGATATGTTAAAAGAAGGTCTGACGCACGCAATCAATCAAGATGAAATTAAAAAGTGGAGTGCAGAAGATGAATTCGCAACATTTGTGAATACCGTTCATTTGAAATTACCTTTAGAATGGTTAAAAGACAAAATCATTGTAGATTCACTCGGTTTACATTCTAATAATCAACGTCACACAAACGAAACAGAAAAGATTTTGACTTCTTCTGATTTAATACTTTACGTGAGTTATTTTAATCATTCTTTCACGGAAAATGACAAACGTTTCATTGAACATATGAAAGAAATGAATCAATTAAATGAAAATCAGGCCTTTAAGATGGTGGTAAATGCCACTGATTTAGCAGAAACTGAAGAGGATCTAAACGCTGTTATTGAATATGTAAGTGATGCGCTTAACCAAGTGAATATGCATTCTGATATTTTTGCTGTTTCTAGCCGAGAAGGCCTGAAAAATGGTGATTCAGGTATTGAAAAATTAAAAAGTAGCGTAACATATTTTACAGAAGTGGCATCAAAAGGTATCTTACAACAACAAATGGTCAAACAACTAACACACATTTCAAAAGCATTTGACCAAATGATTGAAGAAGCACAACACAATCAAACTCAAATCAAGCAACGCAAAAGCAAACTTGAAAATTATCAAAATCAAACGATAATGAATTCTAATATCTTACAAATTGCTGAACAACGTGCTGCAAATGAAGTGGAAGATCAAATTTATCATTTAAATGAACGCTTAAAAATACAATTATTGGACGAAGTTAAATCCATTTATAATGGTCAAATGACTCGAAGTAATAATTTTAATGAACAGAAACGTAAATCTACAAAATCATATTTAGATCAAATTCATCAAAGGTTATATCTAGAGCAATCTTTACTCGTTGAACGTGTTAAAAAATATTTTATCCAACAAATACATGAAGAACTTGCCCCTTTAAAACAAAAATTAGCACAGGTACATGTATTTATTGAGCCTGAATTTAATAAATCCAATATCGATTTAGAAAACCCTTATCTAAAAATTGAATTAAGTGAAATGATTTCATCTTTACCTAAAACACTTACGAAAAAAAATATAATACAATCTAAAACACAGAATGAAATCCAAAGAGCAATTACTCAAAATACAATAGAATTGCTCAAACCATGTATTGCTGATTTAAGAAAAGGACTCATAGAGATTATAGATATCTTAAACCAAGATATTGAGAAGAAATTCACCCACTACGAAAAAGATATCCATTCACAAATTAAACAACTATTATCATTTGAAATGGACAACACATTAATTCAACAGCTTCAAGAAACCAACCATAAATTAAAAGCACAATTGTAAATTGAGAAAGAGGTACTCACAATGTCTAAAAAAATATTATTAATAGATGGCATGGCTTTATTATTCCGCCACTTTTATGCCACAAGTTTGCATAAACAATTTATGCGTAATTCTTATGGCACTCCTACAAATGGTGTTCAAGGATTTGTTCGCCATGTATTCACAGCAATAAATGAAATTCAACCTTCACATGTAGCTGTATGTTGGGATATGGGAAAATCTACTTTTAGAAATGATATGTATGATGGTTATAAACAAAATCGCCCAGCACCACCTACAGAACTGATTCCTCAGTTTGATTATGTTAAAGAAATTTCAAAACAATTCGGTTTTGTAAATATCGGGGTTCAAAACTATGAAGCGGATGATGTTATAGGTACATTAACTCATCAATATTCAGATCAAAACCAGATTTATGTAGTTACCGGAGATAAAGATATCCTACAATGCATTAATCCAAATGTAGAAATATGGCTCACTAAAAAAGGATTTAATATTTACAATCGCTACACGCTGGATCGGTTTCAAAGTGAATATGGGTTAAACCCATTGCAACTAATTGATGTCAAAGCATTTATGGGGGATAGTGCTGATGGCTATCCTGGCGTTAAAGGAATTGGAGAAAAAACTGCTATAAAGCTCATTCAAAAACATGGTTCTGTTGAAGCAGTTTTAGATGCACTACACGAATTAACGCCTAGCCAACGTAAAAAAATTGAAGACAATATATATAACTTAAAATTATCAAAGAATTTGGCGAAAATTCATACCGAAGTGCCATTAAATACAAATGAGTTATTAAGTGATATGAAATTTGGTACTGATTTAGCAGAGGTGCTAAATATTTGTAAACAGCACGAACTATACGTATCTGGCAAATATTTATCGACACATTTTAATTAATACAGGTTGAAGTATAGCGTAGTGATCTAATCTTTATTATTACATTTTTGATTCGTCCGACTTAAAAACGGATCCAAGTTAAGAAGTATCGATATAATGATTTGAGTCAATCTCGTGTATATACGATGCTAAAGCAAAAAAATGATATGAACCAAGGATTATATTTACTTACCGTTAATGTATGAAGAAAATGTACAACATTCAAAGCACTCGCGTAAGTATTATTCGTTTTCACAAATAAAAAATAGTCATTTAGAAATGAGTTTATGCGTTTTTATCCAAGCCATTTACTGTCCATATGTGATGGAAGCTGAGACATGTTTATTTATGTCTCAGCTTCTTCTTATTAGTTTGGGTGATTTTATATAATGCATTTTTAGCATGATGATTTGCTTCTTTATTTTGGTTTCTTGGAACCCAACTCACAAACAACAAATCAAAATTTTTTTCTAATGCTTGAATTTGGTCAAAATAGTGCTTGAATTTTTTGTTTTTTACTTGTCCTTTGTTCATACTATCTTCTATTAATTTTGAATCTGTATAGACAAGCGCTGTAGTAATATAATGTGCTTTTGCACATTTTAATGCATATACGAAAGATGCCCATTCCGCACTATGGTTATCTGTTATACCTAAATCAAAATCAAAATGAATTCTTTCGTGTTCAGTAACCAATACTACTGCGCATGCACTTTGTCCAGGATTTCCTGCAGTAGCTGCGTCAAAATATATTTTTGCCATAAATTCACCTTCAAATATAAAAGTTAATTTTATATTAACAAACGAATACGATTTAGACTAATAAAGGGCGGGTATTTTTCTTGAAAAAATAGATTAAAATAACGTAAGCTATGAGAGTTAACAAATATATACATAGCTAAATAACTTAAAAAGGTGATTAAAGTGAAAAATATGTTTATTGTACATGGTTATCAAGCTAATACAGAAAGCCATTGGTTTCAATGGTTAGCGGATCAAATGAAGCCCTATGGTTACAATGTGGAAATCGTATATCTTCCAGATTCAGATTGTCCTTCTTTTGAGGCGTGGTACCAGGCTATTCAAAACAGTATGCAAAATAATTTAAATTCAGAAACGATTATAGTGGCTCATAGTTTAGGTGTTATTTCAACGTTAAATTATTTAACTTCTATGCTTAACGTCCCAACAATCAAAGGGCTTTTTCTCGTTTCTGGTTTTAATGAAAAATTATCGAATTTAATAGAATTAAATCAATATATAGATTGCATCAATATTAATTTAAATAACTTGCATGCACAACATATTGTTACTATCGGCGCAATAAATGACCCTGTGGTTAATATCGATGCAACAGATAGATTATCTGAACAATTAAATGTCAAAACGACTTATGTCAATCATAATGGCCATTTTTTAGCTACAGAAGGTTATAACTCTTTTAATTTCTTAAAAGATAAAATTATCGAAATTTTATAACTCTATTAAATATGAAAACTGAGCCGTCAAACCATAAGTCTTTGTTTCAAGATCTGAAGATGGCAAATGTGTATCTACGTATAAATTTTTTAATATCCTTTTTATCCATCAGGCACCTAGTTATTCAATTTATTTGATTGTGATTTTATTACAAGGAAGTGTCTTATTTTTTATCTATATTTATATAATCATACTGCTTCCGTAATAAACTTATACCCAATGAAAAGTATGAATGAGAAATTTTCGCTCGAATGGTAACCATAAACAAGCATATAAATACAAAATCTGAAGATTTTAAGTATAAAACGCATTTCCATTAAAATGGAAATGCGTTTTATACTGCATATTGACGTATGAATATTTGTGGCTGTGGTTTGTTTTATTGATTATCTTTAAGAAATGATATTGAGTGATTAATAACCCTCATCTAATTTTTGTATTTTTCCTTTTCTATACATAGATTTTGCCCAGTAGCCAAAAGGAACGTTGAATACGGTAGAAATGATTTTTAGTAAGTAAGTTGTTATAAAGATTTCAAATACTGCTTCATTTGGCATTGCGCCAAAAAAGGCTATAATAACAAATAATGCTGTATCTACAATATTACTTAAAATCGTACTACCATAGGCTCTTATAATAAACGTTTTGTCAGAACTAAAAACCTTTTTAATTAGTGAAAATAGTAAAACATCCAAATGCTGACCAATAATATACGCAATAACAGAGCCTAAAGCAATTCTTGGAACAATATTAAAAATGGATTCTAATGCATTTTGTGTATTATCTACTGGGGAAGGTACAAAATGAAGTGAAAATTGCATTACTATAATCATTACTAAGGTTGAACTAAAACCTAACCAAACTGCACGTTTAGCAATTTTACGACCATATATATCATTTAAAATATCAGTTGCTAAATAAATTGAAGCAAACATCACATTTCCTAGTGTGGCCGAAATAGTAAAAATATCGATTGTTTTAATAACTTGAATATTGGCAATAATTGTTCCAATTGCAATCCATGCAATTAAGCCATGTTTACCAAATAATCGATACATAGCCACCAATAACAAAAAAGTTACTAAAAAGGTAATAACTCCAAATATTTCATTAAACAATTTTATTCCTCCTAAATTTTGATGATGCGGGTGTTTAGAAACCGCAAAATAAGCAACTACATTATTTTACTAGAAAAAACAAAAAAATCAAGTTCTATTTATAATTGAATATTTAACGTTTTATTAATAGTTAGAATTACAAATTAATGATTAAACAATCGTTGTTACAAATGATATAATGTCAGCAAGTCTCAAATCTTAATTTTATGATTTATTTGGTACTTATATTTCATTTTTAGCAATACAGGAGAGTGAAGCGTATTCTAACCTATTCTGAAAAAGAGGCGATTGATGCAATTGATCAATTGATGAACACATATTGTAAAACGTGCTTGTTAAAACGTCATATCAAAAATACAAAAGGGAAGACACAAGCACATCATTTCTGTATAAATGAATGTTCTGTTGGAAAACAAATAAAACAAATTGGTAATGAATTACAATAAGGAGGAGAATCTATAATGGAAATTTTAAATGTAGCAACTACACCAAATCCAAACACAATGAAAATCGATTTAAAGTTAGAAAGCGGGGACAATAAACCAAATACGTATACTAAGGTGAAAGAAGATCAACCTGATTTTATCAATGCAGTACTAGAAGTAGAAGGTGTTAAGTCGATATTTCAAGCGATGAATTTTATTTCTGTAGATAAACAATCAGATGCTGAGTGGGATCAAATCCTACCTAATATCACAACAGCACTGGAAGAAATATAAGATAGGGAGGCTGCCTTAATGGAAATTGTACGTGTGGAACCTACGCCAAGCCCCAATACGATGAAAATTGTATTGACTAAAAAAAGGGAAGACAACCAATCTAATACTTATACATCAATTAATGAAGGGCAACCTGATTTTATCAATGATGTTTTAGCGATTGATGGTGTTAAATCTATATTTCATGTAATGGATTTTTTAGCAGTCGATAAAAAACCAAAATTCGATTGGGAAGAAGTATTACCTAAAGTAACAGCAACTTTAAATGACGAAGAAACCACCTCTGCTGAGCAGCTTCCAGATGAACATTTTGGTGAGATAAAGGCAGAAGTATTAAAATTCAAAGGTATTCCATATCAGATTAAACTAACAACAAGTTCAGAAGAAAAACGCAAACAATTGCCTGAAATTTATGTTGATAGCATGTTAGCTGCCCAAAAAGATAATGACAACGTGGTATTTCAACGTAAATGGGAAGATTTAGGCATACGGTACGGCGAAATGGATGAAGTTTTAGAAGATGTGTTAGAGGAAGTTACTGCTATGTATCCTAAAGAGCAATTAAAGCAACGTGTGGATGAAGCTTTAGCAACTGATATAATTATTCCAGAAACAAAATATAAACATGTCTCATTAGAAGACTATCAAGCAACTGAAAATTGGAAAGAACGCTTAAGAATGTTAAAATCATTCCCAACGCCCACTATCGAAGACTTACCATTGTTAGGCGACGTTGTCAGTGAAGCGCAGAAAACACCTTTAAGACGGGAAGCTGTCATATTGCTTGGAATGATTGAAGATGAAGTTGTGTTGCCTTACTTATATAAAGGGTTACACGATAAAAGCCCTGGCGTAAGAAGAACAGCTGGAGACTGCTTAAGTGATTTAGGTTTTAAACAAGCCTTACCTGAAATGGAAAAAGCGTTAAGCGATCCACATAAAATTGTCAGATGGAGAGCTGCCATGTTTATGTTCGATGAAGCTGGACCTGAACAGTTACCAGCTTTACGTGAACATGCAGATGATTCAGCTTATGAAGTCAAATTACAAATAGAAATGGCAATCACTAGAATTGAAAATGGGGATGAAGCATTAGGCTCTGTTTGGAAACAAATTGCCAATAGAAATAAAGCATAAATTAAAATGTACCCAAAGTATAGGAGTGTTATATATGAATGCATATGAAGCTTATATGAACGAACTTGCTACTCAAATGCGTAGCGAATTAACAGAGCATGATTTTAATAGTTTAGAATCTGCAGATGAAGTAAATGATTTTATGAAAAACGTATCTGAAGATGAAACTACTTTTGTTGTAATTAATTCGACTTGTGGATGTGCTGCTGGTTTAGCGAGGCCTGCAGCAGTAACAGTTGCAGAGCAAAACGATAAAAAGCCTACACATAAAATAACTGTTTTCGCAGGTCAAGATAAAGAAGCGACTGAAGCAATGCGTTCTTTTATACAACAAGCACCATCTAGCCCATCTTATGCGCTGTTTAAAGGAGAAGAATTAAAACACTTTATCCCGCGTGAACATATAGAAGGAAGAGATATTCAAGATATTTGCATGGATATTAAAGATGCATTTGATGATTATTGCGATTAATCATCAACCTATCAAATCATTTTATACGTAGTTACTTAAACGAGGCTGGGGCATAAATAATGTCTCAGCCTCAAATAGCATATAGAGAACGCAAAGCTAGCATAAAATATAAAGCGCTGCGCTAAAGCATTACTTTTTCTTTTATGTTATTTATAAAAATATGTAGTCCTTACGTGCGTGTTCTAACACTTATATTCCTTCTTCTTAAGTTAATGATACTTATGTATAGAGCCTTGAATTATGTTGTTCTCTATGAAAAAGAATCAGCACCTTAAATCTTGTATGCTTTTTATGAACCATCTTTGCTTAGTGAGATAACAAAAACCATTAAAACGGTAATTTCGTTCTCGACTCTGCTTAATCACTTACATACATTCATTTTATTTAAACTTGTATATTATTTTTTACACTATCAAAGGTTATCTCTTTAAATTATCCGCATTTTAAAATATGATTAAACCTAAATAACATTACTATTGAAAGGAGTGTGGGAGTCATGTTAAATACATTTGACCAAGCATACCACAATCTTTGTACGGAGATATTAGAAATTGGCAAACAAAAAGATGACCGCACAAATACAGGTACTATTTCCAAATTTGGACATCAATTGAGATTTGATTTATCAAAAGGATTTCCCTTATTAACGACTAAGAAAGTATCTTTTAAATTGATTGCTACTGAACTACTTTGGTTTATTAAAGGCGATACAAATATCAAATATTTACTTCAATATAATAATAATATATGGAATGAATGGGCGTTTGAAAATTATATAAAATCGGACGAATATACAGGACCTGATATGGCAAATTTCGGTCACAGAGCTCAAACAGATGATGCATTTAAAGAAGTATACCAAGAAGAAATGCGTAAATTTAAAGCATTAATCTTAAACAATCCTGATTTTGCAACAAAATATGGCGATTTAGGTAATGTTTATGGTAAACAATGGCGAGATTGGGAAGATAAAAATGGTAACCATTTTGACCAATTAAAAACAATAATTGAGCAAATTAAAAAAAATCCCAATTCAAGACGCCATATTATTTCTGCTTGGAATCCTACAGAAATAGATACAATGGCTTTACCACCTTGTCATACAATGTTCCAATTCTATGTCCAAGACGGTAAATTAAGTTGTCAACTATACCAAAGAAGTGCAGATATCTTTTTAGGTGTACCATTTAATATCGCAAGCTATAGTTTATTAACTCATCTAGTCGCTAAAGAATGTGGTTTAGAAGTTGGGGAATTTATCCACACATTTGGTGACGCGCATATTTACTCAAATCATATTGATGCGATTGAAACACAATTATCTAGAAATAGCTTCGAACCACCACAACTTAAAATTAATTCAAATGCTTCTATATTTGAAATTAATTATGAAGATTTAGAAATAGTTAATTATCAATCTCATCCTGCAATTAAAGCGCCAATCGCTGTATAAATTTGGCCACTGTTTAATTTTAGCTTTAGCTAATCTATAATATTTAAGTAAGTATAATATCAGATAAACGAGATCATACTCACTATTAGGAGGATCATTATGACACTTTCAATACTTGTTGCTCATGATCAGCAACGCGTTATCGGCGTGAACAATCAATTGCCATGGCATCTACCAAATGACTTAAAACATGTTAAAGAACTTTCAACTGGCAATACGCTTGTTATGGGGCGTGCAACATTTGACTCTATAGGAAAACCTCTCCCTAATAGAAAAAATGTAGTTCTAACAAGAAATAAATCATTTAAACACGATGGTGTGGATGTTATTCATTCTATTGACGAAATCTATGAATTGCCTGGACATGTCTTCATTTTTGGGGGTCAAACATTATTCGAAGAAATGATTGATAAAGTAGATGATATGTATATTACGGTAATAGAAGATAAATATAACGGGGACACTTTCTTTCCACCTTATACTTTTGAAGATTGGGAAGTTGAATCTTCTATTACAGGAAAGCTAGATGAAAAAAATACGATTCCGCATACATTTTTACATTTAGTTCGTAAAGAAACGGCATAGGAGGATAAGATAATGAAAACAAAAATTGTGACTGATTCAACATCAGATTTATCACATATTTATTTAAAAGATAATGAAATACACGTCATCCCGCTTAATTTAACCATTGACGGTGACACTTTTGTAGATCAAGTAGATATTTCCTCTGAAGCATTTATTCAAAAAATAGAAAATGATGCCGACGTTAAAACAAGTCAACCTGCAATCGGTAAATTCATTGAACTATATGATGAATTAGGTAAAGATGGTTCTGCAATCATTAGTATTCACATGACTTCAGGATTAAGTGGCACGTATCAAACAGCATTACAAGCAAGCCAAATGACCGATAGTAAAGTAACAGTGATTGATTCAAAATCTATTTCATTTGGACTCGGTTACCAAGTTCAACATGTTGTAGATTGGAATAATCAAGGGTTTTCATCAGAAGAAATTGAATCGAAAATTAGTGATTTACAAAAAAATATAAAGTTATACGTTGTGATCGGACAATTAAACCAATTAATTAAAGGCGGTAGAATTAGTAAAACTAAAGGATTAATTGGAAATATGATGAAAATTAAACCAATTGGCACATTAATTGATGGTAATATTGAATTAATTCATAACTCACGTACTCAAAATGGCAGCATTCAATTTTTGAAAAAGGAAATTAGTGCTTTTATCGGGGACAAGAAAATTAAATCCATTGGTATTGCACATGCTAATATTATAGAATTTGTCGATAAAATTAAAAAGCATTTTTCTGAAGAATTTAATTTTTCTCAATTTGATACGAACGTCACGACTCCTATTATATCCACACATACTGGCCAAGGTGCGATAGGCTTAGTTGTATTAAAATCATAAATTCATATATAATAGTATCAAAATAAATTATTTATTTTGATGCTTTTTAAACCTTTAAAACAATTTAATGGCGTATCCCTTAAAATAATGATAACTTTATGACAAGATAGTAAAAAGGAGGTATATCATGGCATATGCAACATTAGCTGGAGGGTGTTTCTGGTGTTTGGTAAAACCATTCACTTCTTATCCGGGTATAGAAAATGTTGTTTCAGGTTATAGTGGTGGACATGTCGAAAATCCTACTTATGAAAGTGTGAGCACCGGACAAACCGGACACGTTGAGGCAGTACAAATCACGTATAATCCTGAAATTACTTCCTTCGAAAACATTTTAGATGTTTACTTTAAAACATTTGACCCAACGGATAATGGCGGCCAATTCTTTGATAGAGGGGAACATTATCAACCAGCCATTTTTTATCATAACGAAGACCAAAAAAAAGCTGCAGAAGCAAAAATTCAAGATTTAAACGAACAAGCTATATTTAATAATCCTGTTATTACGCCCGTAAAACCATATAAAAATTTCTATCCAGCTGAATCATATCATCAAGACTATTATAAAAAGAATCCATTACATTATGAACAATATCAACGAGGTTCTGGCAGAAAAGGCTTTATAGAAAAACACTGGGGGAAACAAAATGATTAAAAAAAATAAAAGCGATTTAACAGAAATGGAATATTTAGTTACTCAAGAAGCGGGGACCGAACCACCTTTTCAAAATGAATATTGGAACCACTTTGAAAAAGGTGTATATGTTGATAAAATTTCTGGGAAACCTCTATTTACCTCAGAAGAAAAATTCGAATCAGATTGTGGTTGGCCTAGTTTCTCTAAAGCTTTAGCTGATGACGAAATTATAGAGCTTGTAGATAAAACATTTGGTATGGTGCGTACAGAAGTAAGATCTGAAGATGCTAACAGTCATTTGGGACACGTTTTCAATGATGGACCAAAAGAAAGTGGCGGTCTAAGATATTGCATTAACTCAGCAGCAGTACAATTTATACCATACGAAAAGTTAGAAGAATTGGGTTATGGAGATTTAATATCACATTTTGAAAAATAAGGAGCGAACAAGACATGTTTAAAAAATTATTTGGTAAAGGTAAAGAAGTTAATAAAGAGATTGCTATTTATACACCCATTACTGGTGAATATGTGAAAATAGAAGACATTCCAGACCCTGTTTTCGCACAAAAGATGATGGGAGAAGGCTTTGGTGTCAATCCTACAGAAGGTGAAGTAGTATCTCCAATTAATGGTAAAGTAGATAATATCTTCCCAACTAAACATGCTATTGGGTTACAAGCTGATAACGGGCTTGAATTGCTCGTACACGTAGGTTTAGATACTGTACAGCTTGACGGTGAAGGTTTTGAGGTACTAGTTGAAAGTGGTGACACTGTTAATATCGGAGATCCGTTATTACGTTTTGATTTAAATTATATTAAAGAAAATGCTAAATCAGTTATTTCTCCTATCATTATTACAAATTCAGACAGCACATCTGCAATTGCCGTTGCAGAAGATTTAAATTCAGTATCAAAAGGCGAAACTAAAATAGTTGATGTGACAATGATAAAATGAAAGATCATTCATTTTATCAATTTGCATTAACCGCACGTGGTAGAAAAGATGAAAAAGGCGAATTAGCAGAAGAAATATTTGATGATTTGTCTTTTCCAAGACAAGAAAAAGATTTTCACATATTATCAGATTATATTGAAATGCAAGGAAACTATACTGTTTCAATGTCTGTATTTGATAGTTTGTATGAAGAGTATACTGAATGGTTAAAATTTTAATTTTAGTTTATATTTGAGAGTATATATCAAAGTGTATTAAAATAATAAAGTATCATAGAGAGTGCTGGGGTTAATCTTTAATGATTCAATCCCAGCTACTTTTATTTCCAACTAAATGAAATTTTGATATGAATTATACATACGCATTAGGAAGTGATTAAATGTCGGAACGTTCAGACATCCAAAATGAAAATAATAAAGCGCCCGGTAACGAAGAGACAAACACACAATACTTACCAAAAAGAATGAATTTCAAACGTAAACACTTTATCTTAATATTAATAAGTACGATACTTATCACAGCAGTCATAACTGTGTTTGCAACTATAGGTATTAGTCATTGGGCTAGCGGTCTTGATGGAAATCAAAGAACAGAAATGAAAAAAGTTGAAGAAGTTTATAAAATTTTAAATAATGAATATTATAAGAATACCGATTCAGAAAAGCTATCTGAAGCAGCAATTAAAGGTATGGTTAAAGACTTAGACGATCCATACTCAGAGTTTATGACCAAAAAAGAGACTAAATCATTTAATGAGGACGTTTCAGGTGATTTTGTAGGGATTGGTGCAGAAATGCAAAAAAAAGGCGATACCATACAAATTACAAGTCCAATAAAAGATTCTCCTGCTGATAAAGCAGGCATTCAACCAAAGGATACCGTGACTAAAGTAGATGGCAAATCTATTAAAGGCCAGCCTTTAGAAGCTATCGTCAAAAAAGTGCGTGGTAAACAAGGTACGGAAGTAACCCTTACAATCGAAAGAGAGGGTCAAGCACATGAAATTTCAATTAAAAGAGATAAAATACATGTTAAAAGCGTAGAATACGAAAAACAAGGCAATGTAGGTGTATTTACAATAAATAAATTCCAAAATAGTACATCTGGTGAATTAAAATCTTTAATTATCAAAGCACATAAAGATGGCATACGTAAAATTGTTTTAGATTTACGTAATAATCCAGGTGGTTTACTTGATGAAGCTGTGAAAATGGTCAACATTTTTGTAGATAAAGGTAAAACTGCAGTACAACTTGAAAAAGGCGACCATAAAGAACAAATTAAAACTTCAAATGATGCTTCAAAAGAAGCTAAAGACATGGATGTTTCTATTTTAGTAAATAAAGGCTCCGCTAGTGCTTCAGAAGTGTTTACAGGTGCTATGAGAGATTATGACAAAGCAAAAGTATACGGTTCAAAAACGTTTGGCAAAGGGATTGTACAAACTACACATGAATTTAATGATGGTTCACTGTTGAAATTTACTAATATGAAGTGGCTGACACCTAAATCTCATTACATTCATGATAAAGGAATCAAACCTGATGTAAAAATTGATGAACCGGAATATCAATCATTAAATGTTATTCCGAATACTAAGACATATCAATTGGATGATCAAGACAAGCATATTAAAACGATAAAAGTAGGGCTTTCAGCTTTAGGTTACCAAACAAATAATAAATCTCAAATTTTTGATGAAAATTTAGCAGATGCTATTAAAACATTCCAAAAAGATAATCGACTAACAGTGAATGGAAAATTTGATAAACAGACAAATAATAAATTCACTCAAGCTTTAGTTGACAAAGCGAATAAAGAAGATACCGTGTTACAAACTTTACTAAAAAAATTAAAATAACATCAAAGAGGTGTAAATTTTATGATTAGACTTGGTACAAAAGCAGACTTACCAGCAATTTTAAACATCGTTAACGAAGCAAAAGCAATCATGAGACAAGATGGCAATCATCAGTGGGATGAACAATATCCCTTAGAAACACATTTCGAAGAAGATATTAAAAAAAAATCACTCTTTGTGCTTGAAGCAAATTCGACTATTTTTGCATTTATAGTTGTCGACCAACAGCAACCTGAATGGTATGATGAACTAGCGTGGCCAATTGATAGAAATAGCGCGTATGTTATTCACAGGTTAGCGGCTTCTTCAAAGTTAAAAGGTGCTGCAACAAAGTTATTTAATTATGCAGTTAATCTTGCACTAAATAACGATATTCATGTAATATTAACAGATACTTTTGCATTAAATAAACGCGCACAAGGTTTATTCAAAAAATTTGACTTTACCAAAGTAGGTGAAGTCAATATTGATTATCCTCCTTTTGATAAAGGAGAACCATTCTATGCCTATTATAAAAATTTAGAAGAATAGAGGTAATATTATGACAAAAATCGCATTCACCGGCGGCGGCACTGTTGGACATGTTTCAGTAAATCTAAGCTTGATACCAACAGCTTTAGAAGAAGGTCATGAAGCTTTTTATATCGGGTCCAAAAAAGGTATGGAGCGTGAAATGATTGAGTCTCAATTACCACAAATAAAATATCATACAATCTCGAGTGGTAAATTAAGACGGTATATCTCTTTTGAAAATATAAAAGATATTTTTAAAGTATTAAAAGGTATTTTCGATGCGCGCCGTATTTTAAAAAAAGAAAAACCTGATTTATTATTTTCAAAAGGTGGTTTCGTATCTGTACCAGTAGTTATTGCCGCTAAATCCTTAAAAATACCAACAATTATCCATGAGTCTGATTTAACACCTGGACTAGCCAATAAAATCGCGCTCAAATTTGCTCAAAAGATTTATACAACATTTGAAGATACATTACAATACCTTCCAAAAGACAAAGCAGATTTTGTTGGTGCAACAGTCCGAGAAGATTTAAAATCTGGCGATAAAAATAGAGGGTACCAACTTACAGAATTTAAAGATGATAAAAAAGTGTTGTTAATCATGGGAGGCAGTCTCGGTAGTAAAAAGCTAAATGAGATTATTAGAGATAATTTGGATGCACTACAAAAAGATTACCAGGTTATCCATTTAACTGGTAAAGGGTTATTAGACCAAAATTTGGTAAATAAACCAGGTTACGTTCAATTTGAATTTGTTAAAGATGATTTAACAGACTTACTAGCCATTACAGATACTGTTATTAGTCGTGCTGGTTCTAACGCTATTTATGAATTTTTAGCACTTAGAATCCCTATGCTATTAATTCCTTTAGGCCTTGATCAATCTCGTGGAGACCAGATTGATAACGCGAAAAATTTCGCGTCTAAAGGCTTTGGCAGAACCATTCCAGAAGACACATTAACTGAACATCAACTGATAAATCAGTTAAATAACATTGAAAATAACCGTGATTCTATTATAACTCAAATGCAAACATATAAAGAAAGTTTTACACGTCAAGATTTATTTCATAAAATTATTAAAGATGCAACAAAATGATGAAAGGGAGGTTTTGCAATGAGTCGTTGGAAAAGAATAAGCTTACTTATCATTTTCACCTTAATATTTGGTATCATTGCATCCTTTCATGAATCTAGATTAGGAAAATGGATAGATAATGAAGTCTATGAATTTATATATGCTTCAGAAAGTTTTATCACAACTACTTTTTTTCTAGGAGTAACTAAAATAGGTGAAGTATGGGCGATGGTTTGTTTATCACTTCTATTAATTGCTTATTTAATGCTCAAAAAACTAAACATTGAAGCATTGTTTTTTGCAATTGCTATGAGTTTATCAAGCATATTAAACCCTTTGTTAAAAAATATATTTGATAGAGAACGCCCTACGCTCTTACGTCTGATAGATATTTCAGGTTTTAGTTTTCCAAGTGGGCATGCTATGGGTTCTGCAGCGTTCTTTGGTAGCATAATATACATCGCTAATCGTGTCCTGAAAGGAAAAACAAAGGGTGTCATGATAGGTCTTTCAGCGTTATTTATACTCTTGATATCATCATCAAGAGTATATCTAGGCGTTCATTACCCTACAGATATTATTGCTGGTATTATCGGAGGCACTTTTTGTGTGGTATTATCCACGTTGATCCTAAGACACAACTTAAAAATATAAGCATTTATATGCACCCAACTAGAAAACGACATGCGTTTATCATCAATTAAAACGCAATAAAAAATAAGCTAGACGTGAAACCGTCTAGCTTATTTCTATTGTGTCAAAAATTATTACAAAAACCGATTTTACACTGTAAAACCGGTCTTTATATATACGTTGTCTCGCAACGTTAGTCTTTTACGGGCATATAAAAGGGGATATTTGTGAAAATGATCAATCCTATTAAACAAATATGTGTGGGGGGAATGTCTATATAGTATTGATAATCATTTTCAATTACATTATACAACATTGAGAATAATTGTCAATTAGAATCATGAAAAAATTTAACATTAATTTTTTAGTTTTTTTGTATCAATGCCAATCATCATTTTATGCCTTTCACACCTAGATACTTTCTCTATACAGTCATTTCATATATTATATATTTTGAGGTGTAACTAATGACAAAAATTTTAATAGTTGAAGATGAACAAAATCTTGCACGTTTTATTGAATTAGAACTAGAACATGAAAATTATGACGTAGATATTGAATATGATGGAAAACCAGGTTTAGAAAAAGCATTAAATAATGAATACAATTTAATCTTGCTAGATTTAATGTTACCGAATATCAATGGTTTAGAAATTTGTAGACAAATTAGACAAAATAAAACAACCCCCATTATTATTATCACTGCTAAAAGCGACACATACGATAAAGTAGCAGGGTTAGATTATGGTGCTGATGACTATATTGTAAAACCATTTGATATTGAAGAGTTATTAGCTAGAATAAGAGCTATGCTACGCAGGCAACCACAAAAAAACGTGATTGATATGAAAGGCATAATCATAGATAGAGACGGATTTAAAGTCACAGTAGACGGAGAACCTTTAGACTTAACAAAAACAGAATACGATTTATTAACATTACTAGCAGAAAACCGTAATCATGTATTGCAAAGAGAACAAATCATTGCTGATGTATGGGGATATGATTCAGAAGTTGAAACCAACGTTGTTGATGTTTACATTCGTTATTTAAGAAATAAACTTAAACCCTACGGTAAAGATAAGTACATAGAAACCGTTCGAGGAGTAGGTTACGTGGTAAGAAAATGAAACAACGTAAATTAAAAACAAAATGGATGATAATCACAACAACGATTACATTTTCAACAATCTTTATATTCAGTTTAATCATTATTTTCTTTTTAAGTAATGCGCTACGCCATAATGAATTAAACGAAGCAGAAAGGAGTTATACAGATACTTTACAATTATTCGAATCAAAACAACTAAAAGAGATCACCCCATTAGATTTGAATGCATCTTTAGGAAACTTTCAAAAAGTTATACTCTTCAATAAAAAAGGAAAAAAACAAATTGAAACAACAAATGATAATTCAATAACATATTCTCCTAAGTTTAACCCTAAGGATATTAATACTGCTACGATTAAAAAACGTCATAACAGTGATTATCTAATTATTACAAACCAAATTGACACAAGCCATTTCCAAGGATATAGCATTATTGTACATTCTTTAGATCGCTATAATGCACTTGTTAATTCTCTATATTTTATTGCATTGATATTTGGAGTGATTGCCACTTTTATTACTGCAATGGTTAGTTACTTTTTCTCTGCACAAATTACGAAACCTTTGATATTAATGTCTAACAAGATGCAACAAATACGTCGTGATGGTTTCCAAGAAAAAGTGGATTTAGTAACAAATTACGAAGAAACAGATAATTTAATTGTAACTTTCAATGAAATGATGTTCCAATTAGAAGAGTCATTTAATCAACAAAGACAATTTGTTGAAGATGCTTCACACGAGTTACGAACGCCCTTACAAATCATTCAAGGCCATTTAAATTTAATTCAACGTTGGGGAAAAAAGGACGCAGCCATTCTTGAAGAATCACTTGATATCTCATTAGAAGAAATGGAAAGAATTACTAAATTAGTAGAAGAGTTATTATTATTGACTAAAGACAACAATAATAACAGGGAAAATGAAATTGAAAGCGTAGAAATCAATCAAGAAATTACTTCTAGAATTAAATCTTTAAAGCAACTACATCAAGATTATAAATTTGAATTTAGCCCTTATAATAAACCACTTAATATTAAAATGGACCGCTATCAATTCGAACAAGTATTAATTATCTTTATTGATAACGCTATGAAGTATGATCAAGTAAATAAAAACATCCTTATTCAAACTAAACTAAGAAACAAACAAATATCTATAGAAATTACAGATCATGGCGTAGGTATACCCAAAGAAGATATTGAGTTTATATTTGATAGATTCTACAGAGTAGATAAATCACGTTCCAGAAAACTGGGCGGTAATGGATTAGGGCTCTCAATAGCTAAAAAAATTATTGAATTAAATAACGGCACCATCCATGTCGAAAGTGAAGTAGGCAAATATACAACATTCAAAATTACATTTTGACCTATGTTACCGGTTACTAATGCATCTAAACTATGTTACGCTATTAAATGAAAATTCAATTAGCAGAGCCAAATTATATGAGGTTCTGCTTTTTTTATATAACCAGTTATTGGTACTTTAATTTGGTTATATTTAATGCTATTATTGATTTGTAAGCGTTTTAACTATTTTGTGGAGGGTGTAATATGAGCAACGAAAGTCAGGTTTCCCAGGCACCTGTAAATTTCGGGGCTAATCTTGGGTATATTTTAGATTTATATGATATGTATCTCAATGATCCAGCTTCAGTTCCTGAAGATTTACAAGTCCTATTTAGCACAATCAAAAACGGTGAAGCAAACATCGCAACAAATACAGCTGAAGGGCAACATAACGTGACCAAAGCTGATAGCACAATCAAACGTGTTATGCGTTTAATTGATAACATACGTCAATACGGGCATTTATTGGCAGATATTTATCCAGTTAACAAACCTGTAAGAGAAAATGTTCCAAAATTAAATATCGAAGACTTTAATTTAGATCAAGAAACACTTGAATCTATTTCTGCAGGTATTGTATCTGAACACTTTAAAGACATTTACGATAATGCTTATGAAGCAATTGTTCGTATGGAAAAACGTTACAAAGGACCTATTGCATTTGAATATACACATATCAATAATAATAGGGAACGCGTATGGTTAAAACGTAGAATAGAAACACCATACAAGGCGACTTTAAATGACAATCAAAAAATAGAATTATTTAAAAATTTAGCGCATGTAGAAGGTTTTGAGAAATATCTACATAAAAATTTTGTAGGAGCAAAACGTTTCTCAATAGAAGGTGTAGATACACTAGTGCCAATGTTACAACAAACGTTAAGATTAGCTAGTGATGAAGGCATTCAAAATATCCAAATAGGCATGGCTCACCGCGGTAGATTGAATGTGCTTACGCATGTATTAGAAAAACCGTATGAAATGATGATTTCAGAATTTATGCATACTGATCCAATGAAATTTTTACCAGAAGATGGCAGCTTAGAATTAACTGCAGGTTGGTCAGGTGACGTAAAATATCATCTAGGCGGTGTGAAAACAACCAATTCATATGGCAGCGAGCAACGCATCTCTCTTGCAAATAACCCGAGCCATTTAGAAATCGTTGCACCAGTTGTTCTAGGTAAAACACGTGCAACACAAGATGATACAAACAAACCAGGAGCTGTTCAAACAGACTTCTATAAATCAATGCCTATTTTAATACATGGTGATGCAGCGTATCCTGGTCAAGGCATCAATTTTGAAGCGATGAATTTAGAAAACTTAGATGGCTATTCAACGGGCGGAACGCTTCACATCATTACTAATAATAGAATTGGCTTTACGACAGAGCCTGAAGATGGGCGTTCTACAACGTATTCATCAGACGTGGCTAAAGGTTATGATGTTCCTATTATGCATGTAAATGCAGATAATGTTGAAGCTACTATTGAAGCGATTGAAATAGCGATGGCATTTAGAAAAGAATTCCATAAAGATGTTGTGATTGATTTGGTTGGTTATCGTAGATATGGCCACAATGAAATGGATGAACCTTCAATCACGAATCCATTACCTTACCATAATATTCGTAAACACGACCCAGTAGATATTTTATACGGCAATCAATTAGTTGAAGATGACATCATCTCAGAAGATCAAATGAACAATATATTTGATGAGGTTCAAAAAGAACTACGTGCTGCTCACGATAAAATTGATAAAAATGATAAAATGGATAACCCAGATATGCAAAAACCAGATAGTCTTGCAGAACCTCTTGAAAGCGTCGGTATCGATATAAGTTATGAACAACTTAAAGAAATTAACGATGCCATGTTATCATACCCATCAAACTTCAATGTACTTAAGAAGCTAAATAAAGTACTAGAGAAACGTAGAGAACCTTTTGAAAACGAAGATGGATTAGTTGACTGGGCTCAAGCAGAACAATTAGCGTTCGCAACAATAACACAACAAGGTACACCAATCCGTTTAACAGGTCAAGACAGTGAACGTGGCACATTTAGCCATCGTCACGCGGTATTACATGACCCAGAATCTGGTGAAGAATTTATCCCATTACACCATGTACCTGGCCAAAAAGCGACTTTTGAAGTACGTAACTCACCATTATCAGAGGCAGCAGTTGTTGGTTTTGAATACGGTTATAATGTTCAAAATAAAGATTGTATGACAATTTGGGAAGCACAATATGGAGATTTTTCAAATATGGCTCAAATGATATTTGATAACTTCTTATTTAGCGCTAGAGCTAAATGGGGGGAACGTTCAGGTTTAACTCTATTCTTACCTCATTCGTTTGAAGGACAAGGTCCTGAGCATTCATCAGCTCGATTGGAAAGATTCTTACAATTAGCAGGAGAAAACAACTCAACTGTTGTAAACTTATCAAGTTCAAGCAACTATTTCCATTTGTTAAGAGCACAAGCAGCAAGTTTAGGTACGCAATCTATGAGACCTTTAGTAGTTATGTCTCCTAAGAGTCTATTGCGCAATAAAACAGTAGCTGATCCAATCAATAAATTTATATCTGGACAATTTGAACCAATCTTACCAGAAGATCACAATAAAGAAGCTGTTAAAAAGGTTATTCTTGCTTCAGGTAAAATGTTCATTGATTTAAAAGAATATTTAGAGAAAAATCCAAACGAATCCATTTTATTGGTTGCTGTCGAAAGATTATACCCATTCCCAGCAGAAGAAATCGAAGCACTGCTCAGTACATTACCTAACTTAGAAAATGTCGCTTGGGTACAAGAAGAACCGAAAAACCAAGGCGCATGGTCATTTGTTTATCCATATCTCAAAGAATTGACTACTGATAAATACGATTTAAGTTATCACGGTCGTATCCAACGTTCAGCACCAGCTGAAGGCGATGGTGAAATACACAAACTCGTTCAAAATATGATTATCGAACAAAGCACAAAATTTAACTAGGGGGAAGTTAAGCATGCCAGAGGTAAAAGTTCCAGAATTAGCAGAATCCATTACAGAAGGTACCATTGCAGAATGGTTAAAACAAGTTGGTGATAGTGTAGATAAAGGTGAAGCTATACTAGAATTAGAAACTGACAAAGTCAACGTAGAGGTTGTTTCAGAAGAAGCCGGCGTACTTCAAGAATTACTAGCCAACGAAGGCGATACTGTAGAAGTGGGACAGTCAATTGCAGTGGTTGGTGAAGGAAGCGGTAATAATGCTCCAGAGACGTCAAAACAAGATGATTCTGAAAAGCAATCATCTGCATCTAGTAATGAAAATGAAGCAAACCAAACAAAATCAGAACCACAAAATGATAGCGCATCTGATAATGCACAAGATAAAGGGGCGCGTGTGAATGCTACACCATCCGCACGAAAATATGCGCGTGAAAAAGGTATAGATTTATCAGAAGTAGCAACACAATCAAATGATATTGTGAGAAAAGAACACGTTAACCAAACTCAAAATAATCAATCTAATTCACAACAAACTGCTCAATCATCAACAAAAGAAGAACCTAAAAAAACAGCTGCACAACAAAATCCAACTAAACCAGTTATCAGAGAAAAAATGTCTCGTCGTAAAAAAACAGCTGCTAAAAAATTATTAGAAGTATCTAATAATACTGCTATGTTAACGACATTTAATGAAATTGATATGACAAATGTTATGAACTTACGTAAACGTAAAAAAGAACAATTCATCAAAGACCATGATGGTACTAAACTTGGTTTTATGTCATTCTTTACAAAAGCAGCGGTAGCAGCATTGAAGAAATACCCTGAAGTAAATGCTGAAATTGATGGCGAAGATATGATTACTAAACAATTTTATGATATCGGCGTTGCTGTATCTACAGAAGATGGTTTATTAGTTCCTTTTGTAAGAGATTGTGATAAGAAAAACTTTGCTGAAATTGAAGATGAAATAGCTAACTTAGCTACAAAAGCACGCGATAAAAAATTAGGTTTAGATGATATGGTAAATGGTTCATTTACTATCACAAACGGTGGTATCTTTGGCTCAATGATGTCCACACCGATCATTAACGGAAGCCAAGCTGCAATACTTGGTATGCATTCTATTATCACGCGTCCAATTGCTATCGATGCAGACACGATTGAAAACCGTCCAATGATGTACATTGCATTAAGCTATGACCACAGAATTATTGACGGTAAAGAAGCTGTAGGTTTCTTAAAAACAATTAAAGAATTGATTGAGAACCCAGAAGATTTGCTATTAGAATCTTAATTTACAACACAAAATAGTTTATTAAACCTAACACAACGGCGTTTTGCGTCGTTGTGTTTTTTATGTAAAAAACAATATTCAAAAACTACATAAAAAATGTTATATCACACGTTTTATTCCTGAAATCTCCCGGTAGAATATAGCAACCTTAAGTTATTTATAAGCTAAAAATACTATCAATAGTGTATAACTATATGTAATCGAATAGTTATATCATTTTCATTAGCATAATAGTGAAACATATTCGCATTAAATTGAATTGCCTCATCTTTATGTATCAAAAAGGTTTCTCCATCCAATACGAGCGTTAATGTGCCTTCATATACCGTTATATATTCTATTGCCCCAGAACCATGTGGTGAGCCGTTCATTCTTCCTTCAGGCTCAATGGTAGCCATATAACTTTCAAATTTCTTTTCAATATCAAATTTAAAGAAAGGGTAAACCTTACATTTCTGATCTTCAGACATCAAAGGTTGCATATCATCTAGAGTTACTTTTCTAATAATAGTGCTATTTTCTTGAGTTAATTCTGTAAAAGAAACTTTTAGACCATTTGCTATTTTCCACAACGTAGTAATAGAAGGAATAGATGTTTTACGTTCTATTTGGCCCAACATCGTTTTACTTACACCAGTGATTTCTGACAAATGTTCAAGTGAATATCCACTTTGTTTTCTGTATAACTTTAAATTTTCAGATATAATATCATTGATTTCTCTCATTATTTATACACCTCTTTTTACAATATAACGTACAAAAAAGAAACTTTAAAGTCTGAACTTTATAACGTAATTTTAGACGTTATAAAGATTCTATTGATAGGGTAGGGGATAGGAGACTCTAATAATACTACTTATAAACGCTGTCTTAACAATCTTTATACCTATTTTAAATAAAATCGTAGCATTATTTTTTTAAAATATTGGGGTTGATTTTGAATCTTTATTTTAATATGAGTATCCAGTATATGTAACACTGTCTTACATCATATTGCTAAAATTACATTTATAATGAAAATGCCACCTTTATTTATTCACTACTTTTTAACAGCGAACTCAATGTTTATCTCGTCTTTTTATATTCATTCGTTAGTGCAATTGAACTTCTTTATATTGTTGACTATTGCTGGATTTTAGATAGTTTAAGTTAGGCCGTATTAGACACTTTATTTAAAAACTTCATAATAAAAACAAACACTTATTTGACTTGTTAATGCTATTTGATTATTTTATGTTGTAATAAATATCCTAGTTAATTAAAAAAACGAGCATTGTATGACTTTACTTGCTCGTTTTATATATGTTTAATTGATTTTTCATTTTTTCACTATAACTATACTGCTGCAGATAGTCCCTTGGGCTGCAACCATAAGAATGTTTAAATCTTCTGTAAAAGTTAGAATAGTCTGTAAATCCACAGCATATTGCTACCTGTTGTGGATTCCCCCCATCTTTTAACATTCGTTGTGCGTTCTGTAAACGCAAATTCAATAAATACCGATAAGGTGGATAACCAACTAATTTAGTAAACTGTTGTGTGATTTTATGACGACTTACAAAAAATTTATTTTCAAGATGTTCCAGTGAAATTTCTTTATTATAATTCAATTCCATATAATCTAACACTTGTCTCACTAAATGAGTAGAAGGGTCATCAACATTATCAGATGTATGCTCATTTTCTATAGCAACTCTATTGAGGATAATTAAAAACTGTGTTAGCAACGATTTACCTGCTAAATTTTTGCCAAAAGCATCATTATCTTGCTCGTTGATTAAGCCCTGTAATAAATAATATAATTCTCTTTTCTGCGATTCAGATAATTGTAATAAATTTTTGAATTTCGAAGATCGTTTATTAAAACAAATACTTAAATCACAGTTCTCAACAGAAAGTTCATTTAATATATTTGCATCAAACCTTAATCCAATACGTTCAGCGTGGCCATCCATTTGTTCATCTAAACGATGAAATTCAAACGGTGGAATAATCAGCATCGACCCAACATCTAAATTAAATGATTCTCCTTCTATGGTATAGCGCATATTTCCAGATAATGAAAAAAATATTTCATAATGATCGTGATAATGTAATTCATTCCCAAAATGACCGTCACTAATTTTATGCCATGCAGCATATTCGCCATCAAATGGTAAAGATACCGTATCAAATTGATGCTCAAAATTCCCTCTATTTTTCATTTGAAATTCCTCCTACTCAAAAAACATACTTTTTTCCCTTATTTACAATGTTGTTAATTTTCACTCAAATTATAATTATATTATAGCATTTAAACATTAATATTTTTAAGAAGGAAGGATAAAAATGACAACAAATCAAATTGGCGTTCAAATGATGATGCTCAAACAAAAAGTACAAGAAGAAGGATTATACAATGTGTTAAAGAAAGTTAGCAATTTAGGCTATAATGCTGTAGAAATATCTCAAATTGAAATGAATACTCAGAATATTGAAGAAATGAGACAAGCTATAAATGATTTTGGCATGAATATAGCCGCAATGTCATGTGGCGTAGAGGATATCTCAGAAGATCAAAAATATCCTGGAGATACGTTGAAAAATGACTTTGATAAAATTGTAGCAGATTGTAAAGCTGTAGATTGTTCTATATTAAGAATTGGTATGCTTCCAATCAATTATATGGGGACAAAAGAAAGTACACTTGAATTCGCAGAAATATGTGATTCTTATGCGAAAAGATTAAAAGAAGAGGGCATTGATCTATATTATCATGCACATAATTTGGAATTTGTTCAATATGACGGCCAATTTATGCTTGATTTAATGCGAGACCATACACACTATTTAGGGTTTGAATTAGACGTGCATTGGATTTGGCGTGCAGGGTTAAACCCTATTGAAGTTATACCTAATTATGCAAACCGGATTCGTGCAATACATCTTAAAGATTACCGTATTGGTGAAATAGATATGTCTCAATATCCAGGAGAAGGAAATGAAAAGGTATATTATATGCTACATATGATTACTCAATTCGCTGAATTAGGACAAGGTACATTACCGCTTAAAGAGATTATTGAAGTCGGCCGTGAAAGTGGAAGCGAATATTTCTTTGTAGAGCAAGATGAACTATATGGCGCAGATCCATACGATTGTTTAACTATAAGTCGTGACCACTTAAATGACTTAGGTTATCAATCTTGGTTTTAAAACTTTCAACACAATTTAAAGTTAATTCGTACTTAACACTAACATTAATGTAAGCGCTAACAAACAAAAAACAAGGAGTTGATTCCATGCTTGAAAATATAGCAATTTCAGGGTTTTCAGATGAGATATCATCAGATTTGAATACACAATTAAAAACGGTAAACAAGTTAGGGATGCATTATATATCATTAAGAGGTATAGATGATAAAAATATCAGTAAATATTCAGTAGATATGATAAAAAACGACGTATTACCACGCTTAAGTAAATGGGATATAGGTGTATCATCAATCGGTTCTCCTATTGGTAAAATTTATGTGGATGATGAGACAGAGTTTCAAGAGCAATTAGCACAACTGAAAACATTGTGTGAAATAAGCCAATTGCTCAATTGTCGATATATTAGAATCTTTAGCTTTTATATACCGAGAAATGAAGATTTCGATAAATACAAAGATAGTGTTATCGAAAAGTTAAAACAATTTGCGGAAATTGCAGAACAATACAACGTTATCCTGTTACATGAAAATGAAAAAGATATTTTCGGTGATATTGCGCGTCGATGCAAGCTTATTTTTGACGAAGTTGGCTCGACTCATTTCAAAGCCATATTTGATTTTGCAAATTTTGTACAATGTGGAGAAAATACACAAGCATGCTACGAATTACTGTCAGATTATATTGAATACATCCATATAAAAGATGCAGTATACAAAGATAATGTGAATGTATTATGTGGCACAGGAGATGGGCAAATAGAAAGTATTTTAACTCAAATATTTAAAGCTGGTTACAAAGGATTCTTAACGCTTGAACCTCATCTCGTTGTTTTTGATTCAATTAAAGATTTAGAATTAGAACATTCAACTGAAACAATTCAAAATTCTGTCGCAAAAGATGGGGCGGAAGGATATAAAATGCAATACGAAGCTTTATTACAAATATTAGCAAATATTAATAAAAAGGGGAATGTATAATGGAAAAAGTTCGTTTAGGTATCATTGGTTTTGGAGCACAAGGAAGTACTTACGCAGGATTTATAAACGAAGGTAAAATTCCACAATTAGAAATAGGGGCGATTTGTGATATTGATTCTGAAAAGCAAAATATAGTAGAAGAAAACTACCCAAATGTGCCTTTTTATGAAAATTATATTGATATGTTAGAAAGTGGAAGCATTGACGCTGTTGTTACTACTGTCCCTCACTATTTACACACAGAGATAGGTACAGAAGCTTTAGAAAGAGATATCCATGCACTTTTAGAAAAACCAGCTGATATATATGCTGAAAAAGTAAAAGAGGTTAGCGAATTAGCATCCTCAAAACCGCATTTAACATTTGGTATATTTTTTAATCAACGAACAAATCCGCTATATCAAAAAGTGAAAACACTGATTGATACTGGTGAAATAGGTAATATCCGACGTACTAATTGGATCATAACGACTTGGTGGCGCCCGCAAGCTTATTATGATCAAAGTTCATGGAGAGCTACATGGTCAGAAGAAGGTGGCGGTGTATTAGTAAACCAAGCTCCCCACCAAATAGACTTACTCCAATGGTTATGTGGTATGCCAAAATCTGTATTTTCAAATATTAAATATGGTTACCAACGCGAATTGAGTGTAGATGATGATGTTACTACCATTTTAGACTATGGTAATGGGGCAACCGGCGTATTTATTACATGCACCCATGATGTTATTGGTACAGACCGTTTAGAAATTACTGGCGATAAAGGAAAAATTTTAGTAGAAGATAGTAAAAAGATTACTTTAACGCGTTTAAAAGAATCCGAAACAGAAATGAATCAAAATATGACATGGCAAGAAGCATCTAAAATATTCCAAGGCAGTGGATTCGAAAATATTTACGACCAAGAAATATTTGAATTTGATAGTGTATGGGGTGAACAACATATAAATGTATTAGAAAATTTCGCTGCAAACATTAAGGATAATACACCATTGATTGCGCCAGGTAGCGATGGTATCAACGGCGTCAATTTAGTAAATGCCATTTATTTATCTAGTTGGACAGGTCAAGAAGTAGCCGTCCCCGTAGATCCTGAAGCGTTTAAAAATGCGTTACACGCTCAAATTCAAAACGAACAATCAGAACAAAGATAAACATATGGAGCTGGTATTATGTTAAAAATTGGAATAATAGGCTTAGGTGATATTTCAACTGTACACTTAAATGTGATTGAAGCTAATCCTCATGTCGAACTAACTGCTGCATGTGATATAGATACAACTTTACAAGTTAAAGTTCCAAATGCGCATTTCTACACAGATTTATATCAAATGTTAGAGCAAGAAAATTTAGATTGTGTACATATTTGTTTACCTCATTATTTGCATTTGCCTGTGACAACAGCTTGTGTAGAAAAAGGGATACATGTATTGCAAGAAAAGCCATTATCCCTCAACGCAAAAGAAGGTTTAGAATTAATACAATTAGAACAAAAAAATCCTGATACGAAAATATGTGTATGTTTTCAAAATCGATATAACGAGACTTTCCAAACTTTACAGAGAATTGTTCAAAGCAAAACGTATGGTGAGATAATCGGCATTAAAGGGTTAGTTACATGGTTTCGTCCTGAGTCTTATTATACTGACAAACCATGGCGAGGTAGTATGAAAACTGCTGGCGGGGGCGTATTGATTAATCAGGCGATACACACGTTGGATTTAATGCAATTACTCTGTGGCAAAGTTAAATCAATTAAAGGCAGCACATCACAATTATTGGATTATAATATAGAAGTGGAAGATACTGCTTCTGCTCACATTAAGTTTGAAAACAACGCAAACGGCATGTTTTTTGCTACCAATGCTAATGTCGGTAACTCAAGCATTGAACTCCAAGTTATTTTTGAAAATGAAAAATGCACTATTAAAGATAATATACTAACACGTGTAAATGAAGCAGGTTATAAAACTCAAATCATTGAAGATAAAAAAGCATCGGGTACAAAATCCTATTACGGACCAAGTCATGACACTTTAATTAATCAATTCTATGATTGTATTTTCGAGAATACGCAAAATTATATAAACGTTAAAGATGCATTACCGTCTATTGCAATCATCGATGCGATACAAAAATCTTCTCAAACAAATGAAACAATACAATTCGAAAGTGTATAAACGTTATATAAATAAAGATAAGCAAAAAGTGAGATAGAAGTTCTAATGAATTCTATCTCACTTTTTGTACAAAATTTAAACGACTAATGCGATTCAGTTAATACATCATAAAAACAAAAATAGAAATAAGCACTATAAATTTGTTCATTACTTCTATTTTTGTTAAATATACCGTATATAATAATTTAAAATGATGCACCGCTACTTCTATTAAATCTAACTATGCAATAAATACAAATAATTCAATGATTGCTAGAACTAAAAATACTAGGAAAACGACACCGTAAATATTATTTTTCTTAATACTTTCTTTACTTGCTTTTTGCTGTTTTGCTTTATTATTTATATTTGAAAAGAAAGTAATTCCAGAATACACTGCAATGAGCACTGTGATACCAAATAAAATCCATGTACCAACCATATTAAAACCTCCTTATTTGTAAAATAATATTATATTATTTGCGAATAAAAATAATAATTCCTAATATATATCCATATTAATACATTTCTTCTATTCCTCCAATGTCTAAAAATTACAATTTTGTAAATAGTTATGCAATCAAATACTTCATCATACAAATAAATCGCAAAATAAGTTATAATATATTGAAAAGATATGAATAAAGGGGTTAATATAATGAATGGTCTTAGAAGTGTTACTACAGGGACAAATGATTTAGTAAAAACCAAAAAAGCATTATTTTCAGGTATACTTGGACTAAACGTGGCAAATAAAGGACAAGCCTTGCGTTTTGGTGATGCCGAATTAAATTCCGGTACACGTATACATTTTGTAGAAGTGCCGAACTATATTAACAGTAATAATCATATTGAAAACATTGGTTTAAGAGTACCCAGCGATGAAGGAATTGAAGAATATCAATCTATTTTAGAAAAAAACCAAATTACTCATGGGGAAACTACAGACTTAAATGGTCACAAGTGTTTCAATTTCCAAGACCAAAATAGTCAAACATTTAATATTTATTCCAATGAACATAATACAGGAACGCCATTAGGTATGCCTGCTTTTGAAAGTAATGTAAATCCGTTGCATCAAATACAAGGTCTAGGGCCAGTTATGATAAAAGTTAATGATTTCGCATTGACACAATCCATTCTGACAAAAGTCTTTGGTTTAGAACATTTTGCTGAATACGTATCTAGTGATAATGCTGAGTTCAATATGCAAGTATTTCGTATAGGAGATGGCGGTCTAGGTGGCGAGTTACATATCCATGCTTCACCAGATGAAATAAAAATGCCTGAACATGGTATATTAGAACAAATTGAATTTGGTACTGAATCTAAGTCTCAATTTCAACACACTATAGAACAACTTGAATCTATAGGGATTCCTTACCAAACGTTAGACCAAGATGGAGAAAGATCGGTACGTATTACTGAAAAAAGTGGTATCACCTTCATCTTAACGTTAGAAATTTCATAATAGTAAAGAGAGGATTTTATATATGTTACACGAAACTTGGAAAGATAATACACCAATCAAAAAAATAGAAGTTATTCATACAGACGCACAAAAATTCACTGTAGCTGATATGCTAACAGTAGGAAAACAATATGATGTAATAAACGAAACTGAAGAATACTATCAAATTGTCGATAATTCTGGTCTTGTTGGCGGCTATTTTAAAACTTATTTTAAAGAAGTTTAATTTAATGTGTTTCACATGTACTAAATATAGAACGAAACTTTAAATATGGATGATTTGAATAGGACTAGGGCGAAAATATAAACCGTTATTTAAGCCCCAGTCTATTTTTAATGATATAAATTTTGATGAATTATTTATTTTTAAAAGGAGTATTAAACCATGACAAATTCACAATATATAAACAGAGACGAAACTGTTTTTAATGATGCAAAATCATTAATGAGATTGAATAAAAACATTCTTTTGAAGGGACCAACAGGTTCAGGTAAGACAAAACTTGCCGAAACTTTAGGAGAAACGCTCAATCGTCCTATGCACCAAGTCAATTGTTCAGTAGATTTAGATGCAGAAAGTTTATTAGGATTTAAAACAATCCAAACAAATGAAAACGGCACACAGGAAATCGTATTTATTGATGGCCCAGTCATTAAAGCTATGAAAGAAGGACATATTCTATATATAGATGAAATAAATATGGCGAAACCAGAGACATTACCCATTTTAAACGGTGTGCTAGACTACCGTAGAAAATTAACAAACCCATTCACTGGAGAAGTCGTAAATGCAGCACCAGGATTTAATGTAATTGCTGCTATCAATGAAGGATATATCGGGACGTTACCAATGAATGAAGCACTCAAAAACCGTTTCGTAGTCATTCAAGTTGATTATATTGACGGTGATATTTTAAGTGATGTAATCAAAAATCAAAGTCAATTATCAGACGATGCTACTATACAAAATATTATTAAATTTAATGCAGATTTACGCACGATGACAAAGCAAGGACAGATTTCTGAGGAAGCGGCTAGTATTCGTGCTTTAATTGATTTAAGTGATTTAGCAACTGTGATGCCTATTGAACGTGCTATTAAACGAACAATTATTGATAAATTAGAAGATGAACGTGAACAACAAGCTATTTTAAACGCAGTTGAATTAAATTTTTAGTGAGGGATATTTATGAGCGATCGTTTTATATTATTTAATGATGAACAGCTAGATGCTAAACAAGTCATGATGCTTCAAGATTTAGCTCGATTATTGTTAAAAAATGAACAGACACAAGTTAAAATTCAAAAATTCCCATATTACGATCCAATCAATAATATGTTAATTACAAGTTCTTTTTGGTCCCATAGAAGTAAAGACATTGAAACTAACGGCCTTAAAACAGATGTAATGCTTGCTGCTTATGGTTACCAAATGATGGATGAATCTATTGTCAACGAAGTAATTCATAATCACACATTTAACCATCCTAAATTTTACCAACAGCTATTTAAATTATTAGAAGATAAACGTGTGTTAAATCAAATAGTTAAACTTCGTCCATCTACTCAATCTGCTATACAATTACGTAACCAAATCAGACTAAACTACACGCACACTCAAATTAATGTCTATAAGACAAAAGCAACATTTACAGATTTACTATTCTTATATTTGGAAACATCATTTTTAACAGAAAATTTTTACGACATACCTCAAATCAGCCCAGAAATAGATGACATTTTAACAAACATGTACCAATATCTACCCAATTTTTTCTATAACAATTCATCAGAAGATAATATGTATTTAGCTGAACGTATAATGTTCCAAATCGATGATATATTAAAAGAAGACATGTTAAACGAATATTATCATTTACCTAAAAAGGTATACGAATCTATCCATAATCTTAATTTTGAAGATTTAAAACGAACTGACGCGAGTAATACGGATAAAGCTTCTAATGAAAACCCCGAGGATGACGTCGTAAGTGAAGAAATTGAATCAAATTATCAAGATAGTTCGTCGCAAGGCGGTGCTTATTTAGAAATGGAACTACATGAAGGGGAAAATAGTGACGTCCTAGGAGATAATGATACAGCTCGAGAAGGTGATACGAGTGATGATATGACGGATATGCAAACTAAAAAAGGTAAAGGTTCGTCTAATCATATCGAAAGTGATGAAGGTGGTTCCGTAGGGAATAATTCTGCCTTTGTTTTAAAAGGCATTAATGAAAATGTAGAAATTAAATGGAATGTCCCAGATATTTTACCAGAATATAAAGATTTGTATAATAATGTTGAAAAAGAAGTCCAATTTGAGACAAAAGATTTAACACAAATCATAAAAAAAACAATAGATAGAGAATACCAAGATGAACGTCGCAATTTAACTAAAGGGTGGCTCCAAAAAAACTTATTAAATTGGTTTATCGACGATCAATATAAACTTTTCTATAAAAAACAAGATTTAAGTCAAACCTTTGACGCCACGTTCACATTATTAGTTGACGCTTCAGCAAGTATGCAAGATAAAATGTCAGAAACAATTAAAGGCGTTGTATTATTTCACGAAACTTTGAAATCGTTAAATGTGAAACATGAAATTCTAGCTTTTAATGAAGATGCTTTTGACGCCGACGATTCAAAACAACCTAATATTATTGATGAAATTATTTCATATGACCATTCTATAATGACACAAGATGGTCCACGGATTATGGCATTAGAACCTCAAGATGACAATAGAGATGGTGTGGCTATTAGAATTGGGAGCGAAAGATTAATGCGTAGATCTCATAACCAACGCTTCTTAATTGTATTCTCAGATGGTGAACCATCTGCTTATAACTATAGTCAAGACGGGATACTCGACACTTATGAAGCTGTGGAAACCGCTCGTAAAATGGGTATTGAGGTGTTTAATGTATTTTTAAGCCAAGATCCTATTACTGAAGATATTGAAGAAACAATTCATAATATTTATGGAAACTATGCAATTTTCGTAGAAGGTGTAGAAAACCTACCGAGTCATCTTGCACCATTGCTTAAAAAATTATTATTAAAATCATTTTAAAACGTACTTTTTTTATTATATCGAACATAAATTTAAATATTCTGAATTTTATATAGACTACTTCTCATAAATCGTGATAGAATAGTAAATATTATTTTATAGGCAAGAAGGAGAACAATTTATGAATAAAAATACATGGATTATAGGGTTTACTTTGTTTGCTATGTTCTTTGGTGCTGGTAACCTTATATTCCCACCGAATTTAGGTTTAGATAGCGGTCAATATTTTTGGCCTGCAATTTTAGCATTTGCTTTAACGGGAATTGGTTTACCTCTATTAGGAGTAGTAGTTGGTGCTTTAGACAAACAAGGATATATCGGTTCTTTAAATAAAATTTCACCCAAATTTTCAGTAATATTTTTAATCATTATTTATTTGACGATAGGGCCACTTTTTGCGATACCTCGTACCGCATCAACGTCGTTTGAAATGACTATTACGCCGATTACTCATACAAATAGTGCATTAGCTCTATTGATATTTACAGTTATTTACTTTTTAATCGTATTATATTTATGTATTAATCCAAATAAAATGATTAACCGTATCGGTTCATTACTTACACCATTATTACTGATTACCATATTAGCAATGATTATTAAAGGATTTGTCGATTACGGTAGTAATGCACATAGTCAATCTGCTGAAGCTTTCACATCTAATTTTTCTGGGTTTTCTCAAGGATTTACAAATGGTTACTTAACTATGGATGCCATTGCAGCAATTGCCTTTTCTATGATTGTAGTTAATGCAGTCAAATCAACTGGTATCTCGCATGCTAACCAAATTTTCAAACAAACACTTTTAGCAGGTATTATCGCTGCAATTGCACTTATGTTTATTTATATTTCCTTAGGCTTTATAGGTAACCACATGGCAGTACCGCAAGAGAAAATAGCTAGTTTAACTGCGAATGATCAAAATATTGGTACTTATTTATTAACGACAATGGCTAGTACGGGATTTGGAACTTTTGGTAAATACTTATTAGGTATTATCGTCGCACTTGCATGTTTAACAACTGCCTGTGGGTTGATTGTATCTGTTTCAGAGTATTTCAATAGAATATTCCCAAAAATTTCATATAAACTTTATGTAATCATCTTTACGTTAATTAGTTTTATTTTAGCTAACCAAGGATTGAATTCAGTTATTACAATGTCTGTTCCTGTGTTAAGCATTGTATATCCAATTGCAATTACATCCGTGTTATTAATATTGATTGCACGTTTTGTACCAACAAAACCAATTGCGCAACAAATCCCTGTGGCAGTGGTGGCAATCGTTTCAATCTTAAGCGTTATTCACACACAAGGTTGGATTAACATAAGTATTATTGATAGTTTACCATTAAAAGATTATTCATTAGAATGGTTCCCAATAGCTGTTATCACAACAATCATTGGCTATCTCGTATCTTTAATGCTTAAAAACCAACAAACAATAGTTTATGAAAAAGAATAGTTAAATCAAATAGGAGGCCGAGACAAAATAATGTCTTGGCCTCCTTTATAATACAAGCAGTAGAGGGGTTATTTAAAAATATTCTTATGCCAAGTTTTTGATAGAAATACTTTTTCTGAGGTATGTCTTAGAAAAAAGATAATCTCAATCTCGTTTTATTTGTAAGTTGTCTACATATTTATATCACGTTCATTTTTTACGTAATATTTATTTGTTGTTTTTCATATCAAGTAATTGGTTTTTCATTTCTGTTTCTAACTCATTTAACTCAGTTTCAGCTTGTTTGCGTTTGTTACGACCTTGTTCTTGAATTTGTAATGTTTGCTCAATCGTGTCAATAATATCTTGTTGTGTCGTTTTTAATGTTTCAATATCTACGACACCGCGCTCATTTTCTGTAGCTGTAGCAACAGCGTTTTGTTTTAATAACTCTGAATTTTTGAGTAATAAATCATTTGTTGTATCAGTAACTGCTTTTTGTGCTGAAACTGCATTACGTTGTCTCATAAGTGTTAAAGCAATCGACATCTGATTTTTCCATAATGGGATGCTTGTTAAAATTGAACTTTGAATCTTTTCAGCTAGTGCGTGGTTCACGTTTTGTATCATTCGAATTTGTGGTGCAGTTTGAATAGCAATTTGTCTTGATAATTGTAAATCATAAATACGTTTATCTAATCTATCAACGAACTGTTCCATATCTGATACTGCTTGAACATCCATTTGATTATTAGTTGATTCAGCTTGTGACCTTAGTTTAGGTACTCCTTCTTGTTGTAATAAATGTTGTTTTCTTTTAGCTGCTTCAATATATAGGGTTAATTCATCAAAGTAATCTTTATTTAAATTATATAATTCATCGAGCATCTCTATGTCTTTATTTAAATTATTTTTATGCTTATCTAATTCGATAGAGATACGATCAATTTGTGAACCTACTGATTGCATTTTAGAGAATATTTCATTAACCGAAGCTTTAGTGCGTCTAAAAATACGTTTTAACTTAGACTGATTTTCCGGATTTAATTCATCAGGATTAACAGATTTAAGCTTACTCATCAATCCATTTAATGATTCACCTACAGGCCCTACATCCGTTGTCTTCACTTCGTTTAAAATACGATGTGAAAATTGAGACATATTGGATTGTGCAGCTGTACCATAGTTTAATAAAGTATCATTATCCATTGGTTTTATTTGTTCACTCAATTTGTCAATTTTCTGCTGATCTTCTTGAGAGTATTGTTTTGTGCTGTTGATAATCTCTGATTCATTTGTTGTCTGTTCATCAATATATTTATCCAATGGATGCGAATTTAAAAAGTCTTGTTCTCTAACCATTTAATTCCTCTCCATTTCATCGTGTATATTATTTATGTCTTTTTTGTTCAATTTTGTTCAATTCCAGTTCTATATCTAATTGACTATAATCTTCTTCGTTGATTCTTTTTAAGTCTGCTACTAAAGTACGTTTAACTTCATCTAGAGTAATACGCGTTTGTGCTAACTTTTGTTTTTCTTCTTCAGACTTTTTTGGTGACTTTGATAATCTCGTATAGGCTTCAATTAAATTCAATGCATTATCGATATGAGAGTAAAAGAAACTCTCTACTTTGAAAAACGTTCGTGGCTGTTGTTTAACTGCATAATATATAGCTAGTGTGATCCGATATATTTCATTGACTTGCTTAAAATCTTTAATTGATCTTACATTAACAAAAGATTTTAAAATTCTTCTTATTTTATCTTGAGCGTTATTTAACTGACTATTGATAAAATGATAATCTCTACGTGATAAGCCAATTTCTTTTAAATATTTTCTAGAAGTTAAACGTTGAGTAGGGAAGTAGAACGCTACAAACGCTACCGCAGAAATAAGAAAATCAAAAATAAAATATACGTCTAATGCAAATACACTAGCAATCCATGCGATAACAGCTATTGGAAAAGCAATAATGGCCCCGTAAATACGCGAAATATTGTATCTCAAACTTCATCTTCCTTTATAATGTTTATAATGTTCTAAAATTTTTCCATGATGGGTTAGTTTCAATTTCTTCAATCTCATAATCTTCTATATGAGAAGCAGGTGAAGCACCCTCAATTACAGCATTGGTAAACGATGTTAACGAATTTTTATCGCCTTGGGCGTAAATGTCTACATAATCAGATACGTTTTGTACAGTACCTACAATATTATATTTTCTAGCTATCTTTTCAGTATAATAGCGAAAACCGACACCTTGCACTATACCAAATACTTTAATATGTTTGCATTGCATATAATCACCTCTTATTATCATTATACGAAATTTTAACTTACAAAACTAATATTTTTGTTTGGATAGTAATTGTCTATCGGCCAAAAGTATGAAACAGATAACTTGATTTTGTTCATGATACATTTAAAATATTATACATAGCTATTAATCAAATATAATAAGCATAACGACAATAAGACTTATTTTTTATATACAATACATATATGTAATGCGTGTGAACAAGTGAGTTCTAATAAAATAAATTTAATCATTCTAAAATAATGATGATACTATAAGTACCGTATACAATACTGGTATTTTTTAAGTTAAAGATGAAAGGGTGTAATTTACATGTGGACAGTTGCAAAGATTCGAGCTGATTATGAAGGCTGGTGGTTATTTAGTGACTGGACTGATCATATCGTCGAACAATATCATTTTGATAATTATGAAGAAATGTTAAGTTACTACCAATCAATAATAGGAAATAGTAAGCAGTTTTACGATAATTATTTAGTTGGCAAATACAATATTCATGCATTTTATAATAATTGTGAATTAGGTTTTTGTGAAGATTGTGATGAAGATTTACAGATTTTTTATAGTTATATTGTTTTAAATAATAATGAAGTTTATTATAAATTACCTATTATTTAAGAAATAGTTTTTTCACAATTGCATTGCATTTTTAGTTAAAATAGCTTATAATATGAGTCAAGCAATTGTTTTATTCCATATTGCAAAGAATATTGTAAAACAGATTTAGACTGTGAAATTGTATTTTTTGTAATATGCGAATAATGCATATTGAATGAATATTAGTCTTGGAGGTTTCACATTTATGAAACAAGGTACAGTAAAATGGTTTAACGCTGAAAAAGGATTCGGTTTTATCGAAGTTGAAGGAGAAAACGACGTATTCGTACACTTCTCAGCTATTAACCAAGAGGGTTACAAATCATTAGAAGAAGGTCAATCAGTTGAATTTGAAGTAGTTGAAGGCGACCGCGGTCCTCAAGCTGCAAACGTTGTAAAACTATAATATAGATTGCAATATTGACTTATCAAAGAACCTTGTTAAAGGTTCTTTTTTTTATAGCCTTCTTGCGATGAGCTAGGGGGCTTAATGTATGTCCTCTTCTATGAATAGCCGTTATATTTAATTACGGTGGCTTATTGTATACATAATACATATTATTTCATATCAGTATAAACTAAATGAAAAGTGGTTCCATCAACCTAAAGTAGGGGATAGAACCACTTTTTTAATTTATTTAGTATCATTTATAATTAATTGTCTTAAAGATTGACGTTTAATGACTTCTCTTGCTTTACTATCTTTCAAGAAGAATACTGAGGGCTTTTGCATTTGGTTATAATTTGAAGCCATTGAGTAGTGGTATGCACCTGTAGATAAGATAGCTAAATAATCCCCACGTTTTACTGTGCTAGGTAATTGGGCATCTTTAATAATAATATCTCCAGATTCACAAAGTTTACCTGCAATGGTTACAGTCTCATCTTTCGGGTCATTTCTATTAATTAACAAAGCTTCATACTGAGCATCGTATAACGCTGTACGAATATGGTCGCTCATACCACCATCTACAGACACATATTTATTAACATCGGGGATGTTTTTAATTGTACCTACTTCATATAGCGTTATACCTGCTTCACCAACAATAGATCTTCCTGGTTCGATTCCAATTTCTGGGAGTGGGTAGTCAAACTGCGTAGAAAATTGTTTAATAGCATCAGTAATCTCAGTTATACCGGTTTCAATAGGGAAACTTACATCTCCTTCAACATACTTAATGCTAAACCCTCCACCTAAGTTAATCAGTTCAACTTTTATATCATTTTCTTTCAACCATTGAATTACAATTTTAGCAGTTTCAATCATAGCTTCTGTACCTTCAATTTGTGAACCTACATGGAAATGGACACCTTTTAACTTCAAGTGTTTTGAGTTTATTACTTTTTCAACGCCTTGAATCGCTAAACCATGTTTGATTGATAAACCAAATTTACTATCTTCTTGCCCAGTTTGAATAAATTCATGTGTATGTGCTTCAACACCTGGGTTTAACCGTAATACTACATTTACTGTTTCACTTGCATATTTATCAATCAGTTCAATTTCTTCTAAAGCGTCAATCACAATATATCCTACTTTACTTTCTAACGCGTATTGAATTTCATGCTTTGTCTTATTATTACCATGAAAATGAATATGCTGGGGATCGAAACCAGCCTCTAAAGCTGTATATAACTCTCCCTCAGAAACTACATCAAGTTCAAGGCCTTCTTCTTGGACTAATTTCACCATTTGTAAACAAGTAAACGCTTTAGAAGCATATGAAATACTGTATTTTAAATTACTTTTTTGAAAGGCTTGATGAAATCGTTGCATTTGTGCCCTAATTTGATTTTCATCATAAACGATAGTGGGGGTGCCAAAACTCTGTGCTATTGTTTTAAGACTAGTGCCTCCCATTGTAAGCTCGCCATAACTATTATATTCTACTGCCATAATTTATCTATACTCCTTTATTAGTGAGTCATGATTCATTGCGCTTAACTGTTCAGAATTCGCGCCAACACCTTTAAACGTAAATTCATCAATGCGAATATCATTATTATATAATAATACTTCATCCTGTGCATGAACATGATGATCTACTTCAACAAACATATGACTCATCATCAGTGCACGAATGGGATAACGTTTGCCATTGATAAGCGCCTCATGTTTGGCCCTCGATTTAAGGATACCATCTCCATAGCCAATATCAACTACTGCTAATTGTGTATGATTGTGCGTAGCTTCAAATGCAAAGCTGTAACCACAATAATCACCTTCATTTACTTCACGTACTTGAATGACATTGCCTTTTACAGTCAAAGCTTGTTCAATGGATTTTTCATCAATTGTAGCATAAGGTCTTGAACCGTATAATGCTATACCCACACGAGCGTGTGTATGATTTTCAAAAACACCATGTTCTCTATAATAACTTGCACTATTTTGCGCATGTATCATATCAAATTGATAACCTTCATCTAACAAGTTTTTAACAACTGTTAACCACGCTTTACGTTCTATATCATATTCAGGCACGTCAAATTCATCTGCATAACCAAAATGCGTCCATAAACCTGTAATGTGCACTTTCTCATTACTTTTATCATTACGATGGTGAATGAGTACTTCTCTTATTTCATCAATGGTTTTCAAACCAGAGCGATGTAATAAATTTTCATATTCTAAATGAACTTCAATACCTTTTAAATCTTCTAAATGCTGATAATAAAATGCTAAAGATGGCAATGTCATTTGAATTTGGTTATCACGTACTTTATCAAATTCATATACAGCATTCATTAAAAATATAGTTGCGTTTGGCGCTAATTGTCGTATACGTATAGCTTCTCTTAAAGAAGTTGTACTAAACGTGTTGATGCCTGCTTCTAAAAATTGATTAACTGCAAATTCCAATCCATAATGATAAGCATTGTTTTTTACAACTGCCATAAGTTGATTATTTTGAATTACTTTTAGCGCATTATTATAAAATCTTTCAGTGTCTACAGACCAAATTGCTGTCATTATGCTTCCACCTCGCCATAAGATTTTAAAATAGCTTCATAATAATCTGCAATCTTAATCAACATATGTTCATTAAAGTTTAAATGAGCGGTATGCAACCCAGTTACATATCCTTTCGACACGTCTCGCACACCAACAAATACAAAATAACTTGGAGCAAGTTGACTATAAAAACTAAAATCTTCACCAAATAAATACGGTGTCGGTTTATCAATAATTGTAAAACCAGCATTTTCTAAGCCATGTTCAACATGCTTGCGTAGTTTTGGCGCATTATATGTAGGTGGATAGCCTTCTTCAAACTTCACTTCACAATCTACATTAAACAATAATTTGACACTTTCAGCAATCGTCTTCATTTGTTGTTTAACTGATTCTAAATCATTGATGTCATAAGTTCTTATCGTACCTTCTAAATATCCGTTACTTGGCACTGTATTGATCGCTTCTCCAGCTACAAAGTGTCCCATATGCACAATATTTCTTTTTAATCCATTTAAATGGAATTGCTGTATTTGACCGACTTGACTTAATACATGTTGTAAGGCTTCTCCAGCTGAATAACCTTGCTCTTTATCCGCTACGTGGCTAGACAGGCCAGTTAAGTAAAAGCGATATTCGGTCGCACTTGCCGTAATTTCTTCATCTCGAATTACAACATGGCCTTCGTCTTCAAACGGCATAACATGGATACCAAACACTGCTTCTATAGGGTAATTTTCAAACGCACCTGCACGAATTAAACGGTTTGCGCCGCCGCCGGTTTCTTCAGCTGGTTGGAAAATAAAAACGATATTTTGAGGCAATGTCCCTTGATCTGCCATAGCTTTACATCGTTTAACAAATAACATTAACACAGTTGTATGTCCATCATGGCCGCACGCGTGCATCACATTATCAGTTAAACTTCGATAGGGAACATCATTTTCTTCAAAAATAGGTAACGCATCTATATCTGCGCGATAAGCAATTGTATGTTTTCCATTACCTGGAAGGTATGCAATTAATCCCGTATCAAGAGGGCGCTTATACTCAACGCTAAGATTATCTAAAAATGCTGCGATATAGTCTGTCGTTTCAAATTCTTGTAGGCTTAATTCTGGATGTTGATGCAAATGACGTCTATGTGTTGTTACAAATTCTAACTCATTCATTAAAATCAAATCCTTCTAGTTTATTAATTTGTTTAAACATAAAACTAAATCAACGTCTAAACTTTTATGTATAAAAAAGAGGAGGTTAGACGAACATCATAAATTGATATATACATATAAATTAATGCGTCTATCAATCATTAGATGTTATTTCGTCATAAACCTCCTATATAAATATTTTAATTTCAGCTTCTATTTATCATTTAAATCAATTATTAATCATTTAATTTTCTTAAAGCTGAAACAATTTCACGTTTTGAATCTTCTACTTCACTTGTTTGTTTAATGACTTTAGCTGGTGTGCCTGCAACTACCGAACCAGCTGGTACTTCTTGGGTCACAATTGCACCGGCTGCAACGATTGATCCTTTACCAACACGAACACCTTCCAAAATAACTGCATTCGCACCGATAAGCACATCATCTTCAATTATAACTGGTGAGGCACTTGGTGGTTCAATTACACCAGCTAATACTGCACCAGCACCAACATGAACATTTTTACCAGTAGTAGCACGACCACCAAGTGTAGCATTCATATCTACCATAGTACCTTCGCCAACAACTGCGCCAATATTGATAGTCGCACCCATCATAATAACTGCACCATCTTCAATAATAGCTTGTTCACGGATAAATGCACCGGGTTCTATACGTGCATTCGTATTTGTTAAGTCTTTCAATGGGATAGCTGAGTTACGACGATCCATTTCAATTTCTAATTCATCAATACTCGATTGATTATTTTCATAAAACTGTTTCCAATCATCCGCTTCACAAAAGATAACCTTTGAATCAGAACCGCCAAAAACTTTAAAACTTTCAGGGAAGGTTACATTGTCAAACTGCCCATTCACATAAACTTTAAGGGGTGTCGATTTCTTTGCATCACTTATATATTGAATAATCTCTTCTGCCGTTAAATGTTGTACCATAATTTAATTCTCTCCTTAGTGATTATAAATTATCAAATGTGTAAAAATCATTTGATTTATGAATTAATTTTTCTGCTGCGCCTATTGATCCATTAGCAAATATATCTTTTGATTGAGCACGATGCGTGATTTCAATTGTTTCATCCGTTCCCGCAAATAAAACATCATGTTGCCCCACAATAGTTCCACCTCGGACCGAATGTATACCAATTTCATCTTGTGTACGTTTTGCATTTGTTTCATGTCTATCATACACAGGCGTCGTTTTATCGCGTAATGACTCGATCACATCGTATAATTTCACTAATGTGCCACTAGGTGCATCTACTTTCTTATTGTGGTGTGCTTCTGTAAGTTCAATGTCGAAATCTTGAAGTAGTGGGACAGCCGCTTCTAAAATTTTAGTTAGCGCATGGACACCGTAACTCATATTCGCACTGAAAAATACTGGCATTTTACTGCTAAGTTCTTTTAATTTTTCAACGATTTCCTCTTTTTCCCCGGTTGTTGCAATTACCAATGGTAGTTTAAATTCATCATCTAATAATGGTAACAATAACTCTGGATTTGAGAAATCAATTGCAACATCTGCATCCTTAGCGTCTGAAATACGTTCAAAAGTCGGGTAAGGATACGTTTTTGATGAATCACGTACAATTACACCTTCAACTTCATGTCCCTTTTCTTCGGCTAATCTGGCCACGCGTTGATTCATGGCACCATAACCTATTAAAATGATTTTCATGCTTGGTCACCTGCTTTAAATTGTTCATATGCTTGTTCTAATGTTTCACGCTCAGCATCTTGTAATTTCACTAGCGGAAGGCGTACTTCATAATTACCAAAACCTTCAACTGCAGTGAGGGCCTTAATTGGAATAGGGTTAACATCAATTGCTAAAGCGTCTAATAATGTTTGAATAGGGTGAAATTGTACTTCAATATCTTCTCCCTTTTGCTTAGCATTATATAATGATTGGAATGCGTTTGGTATTACATTTGAAGCTACTGAAATAACACCGTGACCACCTTTATCAAAATAGTCAACGACATTATCGTCATTTCCACTATATAAAGCAAAATGATTTAGATCTAAACGTTTTTTTAGTTCGTCCATATATTCAAAATCATTAGTAGCGTCTTTTAAGGCTACAATATATTCATTATCACTCAAAGTTTCAACCGTTTCAGGATTAATCGTCATATTTGTACGTGATGGTACATTATATAAAATGACTGGTAATTTCACTGCATTAGCAATAGTAGTAAAGTGTTCAATTAAACCGCGTTGATTCGTTTTATTATAGTATGGCGTGATAAGCATAATACCATCTGCACCAATTTCTCTAGCACGTACTGAAGCTTGTATAGACTTTTCAGTATTGTTTGTACCTGTACCAGCAATAACTGGTACTTGGCCATTTACATAATTCACAACTACTTCTAAGACTTGGTCTTTTTCTTCGTCTGTTAACGTTGGATTCTCAGCTGTAGTGCCATTAACCACAATACATTTTGCATCGTTTTCTAATAAATATTTTAAATGTCTTCTCAGTGCATTTAAGTCTATTTCATTATGTGTAAATGGTGTTGTTAAAGCGACACCTACACCTTCAAATATATGTCCCATATTATTTTACTCCTTTCAAGCTCATAACTTGGTCAAGCACTTGTACTGCATTTAAAGCCGCGCCTTTCAATAAGTTGTCAGAAGTACACCAAACATGGAAAGTATTGTCTAATGAATCGTCGCGACGAATTCTACCAACAAATATCTCATCTTTACCTGTAGAGTGAATCGCTAATGGGTATTCATTCTGTTCTGGATTATCAATAAGTACTACACGTTGATCATTTTCAAAGAGTTGTTGAATTGCTTGTACTGAAGCTTCTTTTTCTAGCGTAACGCTCATATGCACACTGTGACTATCTTGAACAGGCACACGGACGCAAGTCGCTGTTACTTTTAAATCATCATCTTTTAAAATTTTTCTTGTTTCATCAATCATTTTTTGTTCTTCTTTTGTATACCCGTCTTCAAGAAAAGTATCAATATGTGGTAACACATTATTATAAATAGGATGCGGATATGCTTCTGGTTCTTTACCATTTGCACCTTCAGATAAATCTTGTCTTCCTTTAACTCCTGAACCTGAAACTGCTTGATAAGTTGTATATGCTACGCGTTGTAATCCAAATGCTTCTTGTAATAATTTCAAAGGTACAACAGATTGAATCGTTGAACAGTTTGGATTTGCTATAATTTTTCTATTTAAGATTGGCTCATTAACTTCAGGTACAATTAAATCAATATCTTCTACCATTCTCCAATGACTAGAGTTATCAATAACAATTGCACCAGCTTTTTCAAAAATAGGGGAGAAATGCGCACTTGTACTACCACCAGCGCTCATTAACACATAATCATAATGTTCTGTTGCAGCTTCTTCTGTTAATTCTCTAACTGTATATGTGCTGCCTTGAAATTCAATTTTCTCACCAGCAGAACGCGCAGATGAAAATAGTACTAATTCATCAAATGAAATGCCTTTGCGATTGATTGTTTCTAACATTTTTCTTCCTACTAAACCAGTTGCGCCCGCGATTGCTAATTTTGTCATATCTCATACACTCCATTTTCATTATTTTATTAAAATTGATTATATTAAGAAAATTCAGATATCAAATGTTTCGTATAGTGCTTGAACGGCACGTTCACCATTTTCAGAATCTATAACACATGAAATACTAATTTCTGATGTTGTCGTTTGATAAAAGGTAATACCGTTTTCGATCAGTGTGATAAACGCTTTTGAAGCAACACCAGACATATCACGCATACCAGAACCAATTAATGAAAGTTTAACGTATGCTTCATTAATCTTGAAGTCTAACGCATTAAATTTTTCTTTTAATGATTCTAAAATACGTGTGATTTGAATTGCATCTGTGTCTTTAATCGTAAACGACATTTGCAATCCTTCCAAATTTATTATTTGAGAAATCATATCAACATTAACAGATTCATTCTCTAAATGATTAAATAAATCTGTTAATAGTCTGTTATCTGGCAGGGGATGGCTAATAGTAACGTGCATCATATGTGTATCTAAGGCAACACCCGTAACTGCTTTTTTTCTAATAATTCTGCTTGTGACATAATCCATGTTCTTTTCACATTTGATAAAGTTCTTCCTAAATATAGGGGGATATTATAATTGTTTGCTAGTTCAACACTTCTTGTTTCAAGTACACCAGCACCTAAAGCACTCATTTCCATCATTTCTTCATACGAAACGTATTCAAGTCGCCTTGCGTCTCTGTAGACTCTAGGATCAGTAGCGTATACGCCGTCTACGTCTGTATATATTTCACAGGTTGTTTGATTACTAGCAGCTAAAGCGACAGCCGTGGTATCTGATCCCCCGCGACCTAATGTCGTTACTTCAAACTCATCATTGATACCTTGGAACCCTGCGATTACTAATACATCATTACTTTCAAAAGCATGTTCAAATGTGATGGGATCAATTTCTGCAATACGACTTTTTAAATGATGGCCAACTGTTTTAATACCAGCTTGGTAACCTGTCATCGCTTTAGCATTGACGCCAATATCATTTAATACCATTGATAAATATGATACGGTTTGCTGTTCACCAGTAGTTAGTAACAATGCGAGTTCTTGATCTTTTGGTGTAGTTGTAAGCGTTGAAACATTAGCCATGAGTTCATCAGTGGTTTTACCCATTGCGCTAACTACAACAATGAGTTGTTCACCATTTTCAACTCTCGTTTGTAACATTCCGGCTATATTTTTTATTTTTGTAAAATCACTTACCGAAGAACCTCCAAATTTCAAAACACTTCTTCCCAATTCTATATCCTCCTCATTTAATAGGGGAGAATCACAATGATATAAAAAAGAACAAGTCCGGAATGCGAACCTGTTCTATAATTTATATACAAGTGATGCACTCCATTATTTTAAAATAATGACAGACTCTTAGCTCTTAACCATAAAGTCCAACTTGTTATAAGCTGCTATTATAACTGTTTCGGCATCTCACCCTTTCAAAATTAGCTGCTAGCAGACAGGTTCTTCTAAAATTTACTAATGATTGATGCGCCTCATCAAAACTTATTTAATTTTTGTTTATGACTCATATTATACATACGGTTATATGTACTGTAAACCGCTTTTACAAAGTTTTTATAATTTACTGAAAAATTAAACTATTTTACACACGTTTTACTTTATAAGTGTAAATGTATCTATTTTTTAATATGAAGTTTTTATACGTTAATAATATAAAGATTAAGCAAAAACTTAAAATTCCTCATATACAGCAGGATCTTGGTCTTTACGTCTACCATCTTCTCGCGTAAGCGTATCTATTTTCTCTAAATCATCGCTATCTAAATAAAAATCAAAAATATCAATATTTTGAAATTGTCTGGCTACCGAGGTAGATTTTGGAATAGGGACCACGCCGTTTTGTATATGCCATTTTAATATAACCTGAGGTATGGTTTTATTATGTTTATCAGCAATTTCGGTAATCTTTTCATCATTGATAACATTCGACGCACGGCCCAACGGACTCCACGCTTGAGTGACAATGCCTTTTGATGCATTATACTTAACCATTTCTCGTTGATTGAAATAAGGATGTAACTCAATTTGATTTATGACTGGTAAAACGCCAGTTTCCTTTTCTAGTGTTTCAATATGTTCAGGTAAAAAGTTACAGACACCAATTGATTTGACTAAACCAGCTTTTTGGGCATCAATCATAGCTTGCCAAGCTTCAATATATTTACCTTGTTTCGGATTTGGCCAATGGATTAAATATAAATCCAAATACTCGACGCCCAAACGGTATATTGACTCCTGTATTGCAGTAAGCGAAGCATCATAATCTTGATAACGACCTGGTAATTTGGAAGTTATAATGATTTGATCTCGCGGTACATTACTCATTTCAATAGCCTTACCAACAGTGCCTTCATTTTCATAATTATATGCTGTATCTAATAAACGGTAACCTTGGTCTAACGCACTTACAATCGCATGCGCGCCTTGCATACCGTTCAGTTTATATGTACCGAAACCTATTTGAGGAATAATTTGCCCATCAAGCATATTTAACTGTTCCATTTATAAATACCTCCATCATTGTATAGTTATTTTGAATTATATAATTCAAAATAACTTATTCATAGTAATCAGCCTGAGCATAGAAGCTTATCTTGCATCATAAAACATAAAAGGGGAGGGTGTTTGCGTTTTTCCAAGCAGCGTTTATTGGCGCTCTCGTTAAGATGGATAGTAAAAATACAAAAAACAAGGATATTGCATAAGCACTATTAGGTTTAAGTCAATTACTTGAAGTAAGGACTATGTATAAGTGTTAGTAAATTCAAAAGAAGGCTTATAATGTCTAATCATCTTCATAAATTGAATGAAGTCGTAGCTCTCTGAAGCGTTGACGCTTTACAAGTTCAATTCAAATAGCTATTGCCAATATGATATTAAATGGGCTGAAATATCAATAGATATCTCAGCCTCTAATCTTTATAAACGCTATTTATTATTTACTTAAAACGCCTGTTTCTTGTAGATAAGCTTCATATGAGATTTCTTTAGACAATCCACCAGCAGGGTTTAAGTCAATCACACGGTTAGCAATTGTATTGATAAACTCAAAGTCATAAGATGTGAATATCATAGAACCTTTGAAATTTTTCAAACCATCATTTACCGCTGTAATACTTTCTAAGTCTAAGTGGTTAGTAGGCTCATCGAGCAATAACACGTTAGCACTTGATAACATCATTTTACTTAACATGCAGCGCACTTTTTCGCCACCTGATAAAACACTCGCTTTTTTCTTAACTTCTTCACCGCTAAATAACATGCGTCCTAAAAAGCCACGTAGGAATGTTTCAGTTTGTTCGTCTTCAGGCGCATATTGACGTAACCAGTCAACAAGATTCATGTCTACACCTTCGAAGTATTCAGAATTATCTTTAGGGAAATAACTACGTGAAGTCGTCACTCCCCATTTAACTGTACCTTCATCTGGTTCCATTTCACCAGCTAAGATTTTAAGCAACGTTGTTTTAGCAAATTCACTATCTCCAATTAATACGGCTTTATCATTAGGGTACATTGTAAATGAAATGTTATCTAACACTTTTACACCGTCAATTGTTTTCGACACATTCTCAACAAACAATAAATCATTACCAATTTCACGTTCCGGCGTAAATTTTACGTATGGATAACGACGTGAGGAAGGTTGAATATCATCTAGTTCAATTTTTTCTAATTGTTTTTTACGACTTGTTGCTTGTTTAGATTTAGATGCGTTCGCAGAGAAACGAGCAACGAAATCTTGCAATTCTTTAATTTTTTCTTCTTTTTTCTTGTTTTGTTCTTGAGCCATTCTCATAGCTAATTGACTTGATTGATACCAAAAATCATAGTTACCAACGTAAACTTTTATTTTTCCATAATCTAAGTCAGCAATATGCGTACACACATTATTTAAGAAGTGTCTATCGTGTGATACTACGATAACTGTATTTTCAAAGTTGATTAAGAAATCTTCTAACCAACTAATAGCTGGAATATCTAAACCGTTTGTAGGCTCATCAAGTAGAAGGACGTCTGGCTTACCAAATAAACTTTGGGCCAAAAGGACTTTTACTTTTTGATTGTTTTCTAATTCAGACATCTTTTTATCTTGTAAATCTGCAGAGACGCCTAAACCAGATAGCAGGGAGCCCGCATCTGCTTCAGCGTTCCAACCATCCATTTCAGCAAATTCGCCTTCTAATTCCGCTGCTCTAATTCCGTCTTCATCACTGAAATCTGGTTTCATATAAATTTCATCTTTTTCTTTCATAACTTCGTATAAACGTTCATGACCTTTAATTACCACATCAATAACACGTTCATTTTCGTATGCAAAGTGATCCTGTTTTAAAATTGCTAAACGTTCATTTTTCCCCATAGAAACATGACCAGATTGCGCATCCAGTTCACCAGATAAAATTTTTAGAAACGTTGATTTCCCAGAACCGTTCGCTCCAATCAAACCATAACAATTGCCTTCTGTAAATTTAATATTTACATCTTCGAATAGTTTACGATCGCCAAATCGTAAACTCACATCAGTAACTTGTAACATGCATTTGCTCCTTTTTCGATAATCTAACGGACAAATTATAACACAATTATCCAGGAGTTTCGACCATTCTCAATGTGATGATGCTTGTTTCTTTATACCATGTTATAATAAATAAGAATAAATTTAAGTACGAAGGAGAACAGTATGGCCCAAGACGAGAAAAATATTGTAGGTTCCATAGAGTTTCTTGAAGTTATTGGATTAGAAGGATCTACTTACAAGTTACAAGGACCGAATAAAGAAGAAGTTAAACTCAATCAATCCGAAGTGAATGAAGAAGATGAATTAATCGTAGGCGAAGAATATAGTTTCTTTATTTATCCAAATAGATCAGGGGCATTATTTGCTACACAAAATATGCCTGATATTACCACTAGTAAATATGACTTTGTAAAAGTATTAAAAACAGATCGCGATGGTGCACATGTTGATGTCGGTTTGCCTAGAGAAGTATTAATACCTTGGATTGACCTGCCAAAAGTAAAAGATGTATGGCCCATTCAAGGTGACGAGGTGTTAGTAACGTTGCGTATTGACAGTGAAAATAATATGTTCGCACGTTTAGCAACAGAAACGATTGTAGAATCAATGTACACACCCGTATACAACGATGAAATGCAAAATAAAGTGATTGAAGCTCGACCATATAGAGTATTAAGAATTGGGAGTTTTTTACTTTCAAAAGATGGCTACAAAATATTCGTACACGAATCTGAACGTAAATCAGAACCGCGTTTGGGTGAAAACGTAGAAGTCCGAATCATTGGTCATAATGAAAAAGGCGAACTTAATGGATCATTTTTACCACTCGCACACGAGAGACTTGACGAAGATGGCCAACACATCTTTAACCTATTAGTTGAATATGAAGGAGAGCTGCCGTTTTGGGATAAATCAAGCCCTGAAGCAATAAAAGAAGTATTTAACATGAGTAAAGCTGCATTTAAACGCGCCATTGGCCATTTATATAAAAATCAAATTATTACAATTGAAACTGGTAAAATAGCATTAACTAAAAAAGGATGGAGCAGAGTCGAAGACGAGTTTTCTCTATAGTTAAAAAATAATATTTGAGCACTTTTTATATCTTCCCATATAACACAAATATTTGTGTTATATGGGATTTTTTCATATTACGAATTCTAATTAATTTATCACATGCAAGAATGCAGTTGCATTAATGTTTATAGGAAAAGCACTATTGATCATAAGAGGGTATGTAAATTTTGTAAATGAAGTCAATGAATTCTTAACATAACTTTTACACTAAATCCACTTGTATTTAACAAACAACCTGTAGTATTAGCAGTGTAATAAATACATATAACTTTTGGGTTATTTATTAGGAGGATGTTTCAATGAAAAAATGGCAATTATTTGGTACTACAGTAGTTGGTGCTTCACTTTTATTAGCTGCTTGTGGCGGTGGAAATAGCGGTTCAGGCGAAGAAGGCGGAGAAGTCAAAGGCGACGGTTCATCAACAGTAGGTCCAATCATTGAAAAATTAAATGAAAAGTTCGCAAAAGATAATTCAGATGTTACAGTTTCAAACGGTACTTCAGGAACTGGCGGCGGATTTGAAAAATTCATCGCAGGTAACACTGATTTCTCAAATGCGTCTAGACCTATAAAAGATGAAGAAAAGAAAAAATTAGACGACAAAGGTATTAAATATGATGAATTCAAAATTGCGCAAGATGGCGTAACAATCGCAGTCAATAAAGAAAATGACTTTGTAGACGAACTGACTAAAGAACAATTAAAAGACATTTACTCTGGTGAAGCTAAAACTTGGGAAGATGTAAACTCAGAGTGGCCAGACAAAGAAATTAAAGCATTTTCTCCTGACCAGTCTCACGGAACATATGATTTCTTTAGCGAAGAAATTATGGATAAAGGAGATATTAAAGCTGAGAAAAATGCTGATACAAACGTGATCGTTCAATCTGTGGAGAAAAACAACGAAGGTATCGGTTACTTTGGTTATAATTTCTATACACAAAATAAAGACAAACTAAAAGAAGTTAAAATCAAAGATGAAGACGATAATCTTACTGAGCCAACTAAGAAAACAATCCAAGATGGCTCATATGCATTAAGTAGACCACTTTACATCTACACAAACGAGAAAAAATTAAAAGATAATAAAGGATTCCAAGACTTCATGAAATTTATAATTGAAGATAAAGGTAAATCAGCTGAGAGTGCAGGATTTGTTGCATTACCTGATAAAGATTACAAAGATCAAGAAAGCAAGTTAAACGACATTATTGGTAAAGATAGCGACAAAAAAGAAGAATAAACTTATTAACAATTTTTAAGGTTGGGATTCAGAAAGTGGGGGACAAAGTGATAGCAACTGCATCATTTTGTCACTCACCTTCAAGTTCAATTCATCATATTTAATCATCTAGTGAAATGCCCCTGATGTTTAAGATGAAGAACAATCCTAACCTTTGTTTTAATATTGGGAGTCTATAAGAAAGAAGGGTATTAAAATGACTAATCAGAAAATCTCTGTTAGTGAAATGATTGCTCAAAATAACGCTAAGAAAAAAGGGATTAGCGATAAAATTGTGCCAATCATTTTAGGCATCATCGCTATTTTTTCAATATTAGCGACAGTTGGTATTATTGTCACATTATTAACTGAAACAATAACATTTTTTACACGCGTACCTATAACTGAATTTTTATTTACTAAAGATTGGAACCCATTCTCTTCAACGCCACAATATGGGATATGGGCATTAATCTTAGGCACACTTAAAATTACGGCTATTGCCACATTTGTTGCGGTACCAATCGGTTTAGGCGCAGCATTATATCTAAGTGAATATGCATCTACTAGGGTTAGAAAAATAATCAAACCTATTTTAGAAATCTTATCAGGAATTCCAACAATTGTATTTGGTTTCTTTGCACTTACATTTGTTACACCTGTACTAAGAAGTATCTTCCCTGAATTAGGCAGTTTCAACTCTGTCAGCCCTGGGATTGTAGTCGGTGTTATGATTATCCCTTTAATTTCTAGTATGAGTGAGGATGCGATGTCATCTGTTCCAAACAAAATGAGAGAAGGCGCACTTGGTTTAGGCGCAACAAAGTTTGAAGTTGCAATAAAAGTAGTCTTACCAGCAGCAACTTCAGGTATTATGGCATCTATTGTCTTAGCCATTTCTCGTGCAATAGGTGAAACAATGATTGTATCACTAGCCGCAGGTAGTACACCGACTTCTTCATTAGATTTAACCGGTTCAATTCAAACAATGACTGGATATATCGTACAAGTTGCTACAGGCGATGCTACATTCGGCTCAGATATTTATTACAGTATCTACGCTGTTGGTTTTACTTTATTCCTATTCACCCTCGTGATGAACTTAATCTCACAATGGATCACGAAACGCTTTAGAGAGGAGTATTAAAATGGCTGAGACAAAAACGAAAACACTTGTTAATCAACAGACAATTGAAAAGAAACTTTCTAGTCGATTAACTACAAATAAATTAAATAAATGGGCATTTTTCGCATGTACGATGATTGGTTTACTATTTTTAGCTGCGTTAATTATAGATACTTTAATTAAAGGTGCTGGTCATTTAACACCTTCATTTTTCACTAGCTTTTCATCTTCTACGCCATCAATGGCTGGCATAAAAGGTGCATTAATAGGGACGATATGGTTAATGGTTACAATTATTCCTATTTCAATTATTTTAGGCGTTGGCACAGCAATTTATTTAGAAGAATATGCTAAAGATAACGCTTTAACTAGTTTCATTAAAGTATGTATTTCAAATTTAGCTGGTGTGCCTTCTGTCGTATTTGGTTTATTAGGACTAACAATATTCGTTAGGGGCATGGGGATTGAGGCACTTGCTTTAAGTAATTCTGTATTAGCAGCAGCCTTAACCATGTCACTGCTTATATTGCCTGTTATTATCGTTGCGAGCCAAGAAGCAATTAGGTCTGTACCGAGTCCAGTTAGGGAAGCCTCATATGGTTTAGGTGGAAATAAATGGCAAACGATTCGTAGAGTCGTTTTACCAGCAGCAATTCCTGGTATTTTAACAGGTTTTATTTTGGCATTATCACGCGCATTAGGTGAAACAGCACCACTAATATTAATTGGTATACCAACTGTATTGTTAAGCTTACCATCCAGTGTTTTCGACCAATTCCAAGCGCTACCAATGGCAATCTATAATTGGGCTAAATTACCTCAAGATGAATTCCAAAATGTGGCATCTGCCGGTATTATTGTCCTACTTGTTATTCTATTATTAATGAATGCAATTGCAATTTTCTTAAGAAATAAATACAGCAAAAAATATTAAAGTTATTTCAAAATTCAATTTAAAGGTAATGACTATTTTTGGGGAAAGATTAATCATATTTAATTTATAAATAGTCAATAAAAGGAGTTTTTAATTATGGCTAAAGAAACAATTAAAAAAGAAAAATCAGAATTAGAAACACATGCAGCTCAAAATGCAACACCTATTACAACACTAGATACAGAGCTAAAAGCTAATAAAACACCTGATAGGGAGAAAAAAATTATTTATTCTACTAAAAATTTAGATTTATGGTATGGCGATAATCATGCTTTAAAAAATATTAACCTGGATATCTTAGAAAATAATGTAACTGCTATTATTGGCCCGTCAGGTTGTGGTAAATCAACTTATATTAAAACATTAAATAGGATGGTCGAACTCGTACCCTCTGTTAAAACAGCAGGTAAAATTATCTACCGTGATCAAAACATCTTTGACGATAAATATTCAGTTGAAAAATTGAGAACGAACGTCGGCATGGTATTCCAACAACCAAATCCTTTTCCAAAATCAATCTATGATAATATCACTTACGGACCAAAAATACACGGTATTAAAAACAAAAAAGTACTTGATGAAATCGTAGAAAAATCTTTACGTGGCGCGGCAATATGGGATGAATTAAAAGATCGGTTAGATACGAACGCTTATAGTTTATCAGGTGGGCAACAACAACGTGTTTGTATAGCACGTACTTTAGCCATCGAACCTGATGTAATATTAATGGATGAGCCAACTTCTGCGTTAGATCCAATTTCAACTTTAAAAGTAGAAGAACTCGTACAAGAGCTCAAAGAAAAATATTCAATTATTATTGTTACACACAATATGCAACAAGCAGCACGTGTTTCTGACAAAACAGCATTCTTCCTTAACGGTTATGTAAATGAATATGACGACACTGATAAAATCTTCTCTAATCCTTCTGATAAACAAACTGAAGATTATATCTCTGGACGCTTCGGGTAATCAATATATGGCGATTAGGCAAAAATACGAAGGTCAATTAAAGGCATTGATTAAGGATTTACGTCGACTTGGCCTCCGTGTATATTATAATATCGAATATGGATTAAAGTCGTTAAGCGAAGAAGATAGAAACTATGCACGACAAACTATAGCTAATGACAAAAATATTAACGCATTAGAAACCGACATAAATGAAAAAGTCATCATGTTGATTACGAAACAACAACCTATTGCGACTGATTTAAGATTGATGATGGCAGCTTTAAAAATCGCTTCTGATTTTGAATGTATTGGTGATAATGCAGCTAACATTGCAGAAATTAGGCTACGTGCTAAGATTATCGATCAGTTTGTACTGACAAGATTAAATACAATGGGCAAACTTGCATTACTTATGCTCAAAGACCTCGATGAGGCAATCAAAAAAGATGACGTTACGTTGATTAAAGAAATCATTGAAAGAGATAAAGACATTGATGATTTGTACAAACACATCGTTAATACAACGTATTTAATAGACAACGATCCTTTTGTCGCAGGACAAGCTCATTTAGCTGCCAGACATTTAGAGCGTATCGGTGACCACATCAGTAATATAGCAGAGAGTATTTTTTATTTTATAACAGGCAAACGCTATGAATCATACGATTAAACAAAAAAGCACAATGGCACGGATTAAGTAAGTTCCAATACTTTGTTTGGAAACCCACACTTAAATCGTCATTGTGCTTTTTGTATATACTGTATCTTTTACATATATTAACAGTTGCTATTCAAATTCTATCTCATCCGTCAGTTGTTCCAAGTCGTCAACTAGCTTACCTATATAGCCAATTGTAGCTTTTAATGGCTGATCAGTGGTTATGTCAATGCCAGCTATTTGAGCTAATTCTACAGGTGATGTACTTCCACCAGCCTTCAATGTATTTAGCCAATCATCAACGGCAGGTTGACCTTCATTTTGGATACGTTGTGACATGACTGTACCAATCGTTAAGCCTGCTGAATAAGTATATGAATATAATCCCATATAGTAATGCGGCTGTCTCATCCATGTTAATTCTGCACCTTTAGTAAATTTAACACTATCTCCAAAGAATTGTGAATAAACGTCTAACATAATTTGGTTTAGCAATGGAGCAGTTAATGATTCGCCGTCATCCACTTTTTTATACACTTCACGTTGATACGCAGCTTCTAATAAATGTGTTACCATATTATGATAATATGTTCTAGAGACAATAGAACCAATAACCCATCGTTTAAATTTAGCGTCATTACTATTTTTGAATAGATAGTTAGCCATCAACATTTCGTTCATAGTTGAAGGTGCTTCTACAAAATACATTGATGGTTCTGACTCTAAATAATTTTGATGGCTTTGCGCTAATGTAAAATGCCCAGCGTGTCCTAATTCATGCGCTAAAACAAATGTTTCGGTCATTTTACCAGTCCATGAAATAAATACATATGAATGTGTAGTATATGGGCTTGCACAATAAGCGCCAGTATCTTTACCTTTATTTTGCGCAAAATCTATCCATCTATCTTGATAAGCTGTTTCAACCATTTTTAAATAATCTTTACCTAACACATTTAATGCACCATAAATATATTCTTTAGAATCTTCAATTGAAATATCTGGCTCATAATCAGGGTCTATAGATACTTTTAAATCTTCAAAATGCATGACCTCTAATCCGTGAACACGTTTAATTAATTTCGCATATTTTTGCATGATAGGTGCTAAATCACTCATAATCACATCAATTTGACGATCAAACATATCTCTAGTTACTTCTTGATCTTGCAATAAATAATCTATGACAGAATCATAACCACGTAAATCTGCTTCTATTTTTTCTTGTTGAACTTGCATATTATAAGTAGCAGCAGTGGTATGTTGATACTTATTCAACGCATCGCTAAATTTTTTAAAGCTAATTCTTCGGAATGCTTCATTGGGATGATCTTCATATTCATTCTCAAACGTGGCGTAATCTAATGGATATGTATGACCATTATGTTCAAACGACTCGAAGTCAATATCTAGCATTTTAGTGATACCATATAATTCAAAAGGACGTTCAAATACAGGTGATAAACTGGCTAATGTCTTTTCGACTTCTGGGCTAAGTTGATAAGCTTTTTTCTCTTTTAATTTTTGTAAAAAATGTGGATATTTTGATGTTGCAATATAATCATTTAAAACATCATTAGAAAGTATTAATATTTCTGACTCTACAAAAGATAATTCACTAGCAATTTTGCCGTAAGAATTTGAAAATTTAGAACTTAACGATTGTGCTTGTTCGTTCGTTGTATCTACACTTAATCTCAATTCAGCGTAATTAGCCATTCTATCTAATTGGATAAGTATGTTTGAATAGGCGTCTAACGCTTCCTCAATTGTGTCAGGTTGATTTAAACGATATACATAGGTTTCATTAAAGTTTTTCGCTAATGTAATCGTTTCGTTTAAAGTTTGATAAAAAGCTTCATCTGAATTAAATAAAGCTGTAATGTCCCAGGTCTTTTCAGAAGGGACTTCATTTCTAAATGGTAGTATTTCAGCCATTTAATCACTCCTCTTCATATACACTTAATTTAATATTAATTATACATGAAAGCACCTTAGAAAATACAATTGTTAGTTTATAAACAAACCGGAAGTATGTTAATGAATGTAACTGTATTTAAAACATTGACAATTGACGTGACTATGCCAATATTTTAATATAAAGTTATACTACTCAGGACTGAATATAAATAGGTTTTCTTTTAGTATAATTAGATTGTTATGATGACAATATATGTCGAATGATATGAGGAGCGCTATAAATGACGATTTTTGATTTGCCTAATTTTTTGTGGATTTCTTTAGTAGCTGTTGTAGTGGTTACATTATTCTGTACGCTTGTTTTGAATAAATGGTTTTCGGCAGCAATTTTAACATTTATTGTCTTGGCTATTGCTGCATTTTTAATACCTAATTTTGAAAATATTACATATGAACCGTTGTTAGGTTTTGCTGCGTTTATGGCAGTGTTAAGTTTAATTATGAGCTTTTTAATATGGTACTTTACACGTGACTTTAGGCGCAAACGTCGTGAAAAGAAAGCGATAAAAGAAATGCGTAAACGTGGTATTACGCCAGAAAACGATACAGAAGAATATAAAAGTAGATAATTTGTAAAAAGCTGGGGTACCAATTGTTATCTCAGCTTTAAGTATATATTAACGATAAGTGATCGAATTAATGTTTGGAATTATATCCTTTTTTTCGGTTGAAATGTTAACCGCTTATGAATCTCGCGAGATAGAAGCCTTTTAAAACTAAGATTTCTATCTCGCGTTTTACTATTTATTATTGAGAATGCTAATGAATAAAAAGAAAGCATTTCGTATTGACCTTAACGTTACGTAAGACATTATAGTTAAGCTATGAGGAGGTTAAGTAAATGGAAATGACAGTTAAAGGGCTGGCCGATTTAGTTGGTATTAGTGTGCGTACATTACATTACTACGACAGTATTAACTTATTAAATCCTACAAGCATATCTGAATCAGGTTATAGATTATATTCTGAGGGCGATTTAGATAAGCTACAACAAATCTTGTTTTTCAGAGAACTTGATTTTCCTTTAAAAAAGATTAAAACAATGCTCGATAATCCATCATTTGATCAGCAAGCAGCGTTAAAAATGCATAAAAAAATGCTAATAGAAAAAAGAAATGGTATTGACCAAATGATACAAACGATTGATCAAACATTACTACATCTGAAAGGAGAATTATCAATGACAAATGAAGAGAAATTTAAAGCCTTTGACTTTAATAAAACGAAATATGATAAAGAAGCACGTGAAAAATGGGGCGAGAAAATTGTAGATAAAGCTAATAATCGTATTAATTCTTGGTCAGTCAAAGAAAAAAATGCTAAATCGGAAGCAATGAACCAAATTTTTAAAAAGTTTTCAGAACTTAGAACACAATCGCCAGGGTCAAAAGAAGTACAAGCAAATGTACAAAAATGGTACAACTATTTAAATTCAAATATCGACTATAATTATACATTGGAAGTATTTAAAAGTTTAGGGGATATGTACGTGGCTGATGCGAGATTCACTAAAAATATCGACCAATTCGGCAAAGGCACTGCCCAATTGATTAAAGAAGCTATAGATATTTATGTAGAAAACTGTCAGTAATAAACAATTTCAAACCAAGTGTACAACCAAGACTTTAGACTGATAAAATAGCGTGCAGCGTTTGCGACAAAAACCAAGTTTTATCTTTAAATGTCATATTGGCTATAGACAACTTGAATCAAAACATAAAGTCCCGCTTCTCAATTGATTGAGTGAGTGGGACTTATATGTGCATTTGATTCAAGTGAGATGCTCCAATCCATTTATCTTTTTCTTGAAAATGTAAAACCAAATAACTAACAACATAGAATATATAAAGCAAACCCTTAAAAAGAGGCTGGTTAAAATATAATTATGTTATAAAGAAAGGCAAATGGTGAATATATAAATAACGATATGGCATTTATATATTAAAAAGGGGGATTTTATGAGTGGAACGCTATTTACGCTTTTTTCTTGCGCTGGGTTTATGGCATTAGTTGCTTGGTATGCTTATTACAAAACAAAAAATAAAGTTAATGATTCTACTGGTTATTTTTTGGCAGGTAGAACGTTAACAGGCAGTTTTATAGCTGGTTCATTAGTACTTACAAATTTATCTGCTGAGCAATTAATTGGGCTGAATGGACAAGCATATAACGCTAATTTAACTAATATGGCGTGGGAAGTGACAGCAGGTTTTTCAGTTATTATTTTATCACTTATACTTTTACCACGCTATTTGAAAGGAGCGTTTACTACACTTCCAGAATTTTTAAACGATCGTTTTGACCAAGGCACAAGACTGCTTGTTGTGATGCTATTTATGCTTGGTTATGGTCTAGTGACGATACCTTCTATTTTATATTCGGGTGCTATCGCTGTATTACAATTTTTTGATATACCTTCTATGTTAGGTATCACCTTTGAACAATCTATGTGGTTATCCGTTTGGGTAATAGGAATAATAGGATCTATGTATGCAATTTTTGGCGGCTTACGTGCAGTTGCTATTTCCGACACGATTAATGGCATTGGCTTACTTATCGTTGGGTTAATCGTGCCTATATTAGGATTCATCACGTTAGGAAGCGGGGATTTCTTAGTTGGTATAAAGACGGTCATTACAGACCACCCAGAAAAATTAAATTCGATTGGCTCGAAAGAAGACGGCGTCCCTTTTGGAACCATTTTCACGGGTATGATATTTGCAAACCTATTTTATTGGGGTACAAATCAATATGTCATTCAGCGAACGTTAGGGGCTAAAAATCTTGCTGAAGGTCAGAAAGGCGCTTTATTTACTGGTTTTTTGAAAATTTTAGTTCCATTTTTAATGATGGTGCCTGGTGTTATTGCATTTCATTTATACGGTTCTAATTTAAAAACCATGGACTTGGCGTATCCAACATTAATTAATGATGTTTTTCCTAAATTTTTAAATGGATTCTTTTTAGCAGTATTACTAGGTGCAGTATTTTCGAGTTTTAATTCACTATTAAACAGTGCTGCCACTATGTTTACTTATGACATTTACAAAGTTATTTTTAACAAAAAAGCTAATGATCAACAAATGATAAGGGTTAGCCAATGGTTCGGTATTACTTTATCATTGATTACATTCTTTATATCTCCACTTTTAATTTATGCACCTGATGGTTTATGGACAGTAATTAGAGAATTTACAGGTTTCTTTAATATACCAATTATTGCAATTGTGTTAATCGGTATATTTTCTAAACGCGTCCCTGCTATTGGGGCTAAAATAGTTATAATCTCTCATGTATTTATTTATTATTTTTTGATGTGGGGGATGCCAACTTTTCTTAATGTGACGCTTCCCATTAATTTCATTCATATTCAAGGCGCGCTTTTCCTAGCAGAAATTATATTTTTATTAGTTATGGGCAGATTCAAACCACTAAAACAACCCTTTGTTTTTATAAATAAGTCTAGGGTAGATCTTACGCCGTGGAAATATGCAACACCGGTTTCAATTTGTTTAGTAAGCACTATGATTTTTACTTTTACTTTATTTTCTAAAATCGGCTTAGCTATAGAAGATGGCATCGTATCCATCTGGTTTTGGCCTTTTACATTAGTGTTGGTAATCGCTACTTTGATAGCATCTTTAATTGCTGTGCAATCATGGAAAAGAAAATACTTAAGCAAATAAACCCAATTAAAATAAGACAATGTCTTATTTTGTAGTGAACATTTATGAGCATAACATGTAATTATAGTATTGATTACCATACATCTGCAAAATAGCATCTCTCTTAAGATTACAGCCTCAATCCATGTTCATGACAAGAAAGCAAATTGCTACAAAATATTGGCATAAAACGTGCCCCCAAAATTTCTTTAATTAGAAACCTTTTGGGGGCTGAATTTTGAAATTTATACGTTAGACACTTAAATTACTTATCTTGTAAAAAAGCATTATAAATACTTTTTGAATGATCGTCACTATCCTTTTCACAATAATACCAATTCTTGCACTCGTAATCTGGGTTCTCCATTCGGTTTTTAGCATCCTTAATAATACTTGGAGAGGGAGCTAATATTTTATCTCCTGTTTCCCAATTTGCAGGTGTAACATGTTCTGTTTTATCTGTTGTTTTTAAAGCTTTGATTACACGTAGTATTTCATTTATATTACGGCCTATAGTAGCCGGATAATCTATAACTGAACGTACCACAGAATCTTCATCAATAATAAAAATAACTCTTGAAGTTTCTGAACCGTTACTTTCTTTAGATAACATGCCGTAGTCTGTTGATATTTGTTTATTTAAATCAGCGATTAAAGGAAATTCTATTTGTGTATCGAAAGTTTCTTCTATACTATTTAACCACGCTACATGTGAAGTTATATTATCTACGCTAATACCCACAACTTCAACGTTCAGTTCTCTTAATTTTGAAGAAGCAACTTGTAAAGCTACAAATTCTGAAGTAGAAACCGGGTCAAAATCAGAAGGATGTGCAAATAGAATAAACCATTTACCCTTATAATCGTCTAAAGATATATTTCCTTGAGTCGAATTCGCGTTAAAATGAGGCGCTTGTTCACCAACATACGGCATACTGTTCATTTTTTGATAATCGTTCGTTTCAAAAGCCATTGATACCACCTCGTGTATTTATAAAGTTTTAATCAAAAGTGAATAATGTGAAACCTAGATTTAAACAAACTAAATTTCTACTTAAACTAAGGATGAGTGAGTAAACCATTTATTTTTTTCGTAATGAATTTAAAAAATTCTGAAATTCACTTTTTTACTTTTATTCCCAAGCATTATGTCATTAAACATTTAAAAAAATTAACGAAATAGATTTTCTAAATTAAAACGATAAAAAATTTATATTGCCGTGTGTCGCTGTTTTAAATTTACATATAAGGTAATAACAGATGTGGAAAGGGGATATAGAATGAAAAAGATACCTAAAGAGCACGGTTTAGATCACACTTTAAGTTTATTAAATGAAGGTTACTATTTTATAATTAATAGAAGCGAAAGACTAAATACGAATATATTTGAAACAAAATTGTTAGGCGAAAAAGTATATTGCCTAAGTGGAAGTAAAGGTGCAGAACTATTTTATGACAGCCACTTATTCAAAAGAAGTGATGCTGCGCCTATCAGAATCCAGAAAACACTTTTTGGGCAAGGTGGCGTTCAATGTCTCGATGGAGCAGCGCATCGCCAAAGAAAAAATATGTTTATGCGATTAATGAACGATAACGCGATGCAGGAAATAAGCACCTCAATTCATAAACACTGGAAAAAATATTTTAATCATATTTCAGAATCAGAAAACATTAATATGTATGAAGCTTCAAAAAGTTTTTTTACAAACAGCTTGTGAATGGACAGGAATCCCTTTAAAAGAAAATGAAATCGATAAAAGGGCTGAACAATTATCTAAATTATTCGAAAACGCGGCATCTGTCGGATTACAACATTGGAAAAGTAGAAGGGCGCGAACAAATGCAGAAACATGGATAAAAGATATAATTCATGACACTAGATTAGCTCGTTTAAACCCATGTAAAAACAGTGCTTTATATCAATTTACTTGGCACTTGGATATAAATAACGAACTACTTGAAGAAAAAGTAGTCGCTGTTGAAATTTTAAACTTATTAAGACCTATGATAGCTGTGTCTGTTTAGGTAACTAATATAGGGTTAGGGATGCATCAATTTCCTGAAGCAGCAAAACAATTACAAAATGGGGGTAATCAATATATAGAAATGTTCTTACAAGAAACAAGAAGATATTATCCGTTTTTCCCTTTCGCAGTAGCGAGAGTACAAAAAGATTTTGAATACGAAGGCTTTAAATTAAAAAAAGGCACGCTAACGCTTTTGGATTTATATGGAACAAACAGACATCCAAAAGACTGGTCTCAACCAGAAACGTTCCTACCAGAAAGATTCATTAATTGGAAACAAACACCATTTAATTTTATACCGCAAGTTGGAGGTAATTATGATTTTAGACATCGTTGTGCTGGAGAATTTGTCACAATGTCTATGATGAAAGCTACAATTCACTATCTAATTAAATATATTAGTTATGACGTACCCGAACAAAACTTTGATTTTAATTTTAATGATATTCCAGCTGTGCCTAGTGACGGTTTTACGATTAATAACATCCATTATTTATAAAACTTAATTAATTTTTAATAAACGGATACATTGACTTTTCGAAAACGATATATTAACACTACTACTTTAATTTGCAAAAGGAGGAGAACCATGGAAAATGCTCAAAACTCAGTCAAAACTTCAGAAGTAAGAAAAAAAGTAGTTGTAACATCTATGGGGAATGCAATTGAATGGTTTGATTTCGCATTATATGCGCAATTGGCAACTTATATTAGCCATAACTTTTTTGGAGATGTGGCAAGCCAAAATCAATTACTTTTTACTTTTGGAACATTTGCTATTGCTTTCTTAATGCGCCCAATCGGTTCACTCGTCTTTGGATACATTGGGGATAAACAAGGTAGAAAAGTAGTGTTAACCATTACAATTACGATTATGTCTGCCTCTACATTAGCCCTAGGTTTACTACCTACTTCGGATCAGATAGGGATATGGGCCCCTATACTCCTATTAGTGGTAAGGATGGCTCAATCCTTTTCTACAGGGGGCGAATATAGTGGCGCTATGACCTATATTGTTGAAAGTTCTCCAGATAAAAAAAGGGGACGACTTACGAGTGGACTTGAAATGGGGACTATGATAGGAAATGCTTTAGCCGCAATTACCGTAGCTACACTTTTATATTTTTTAACTACAAATCAAATAGAGACATGGGGTTGGAGAATTCCATTTTTACTAGCAGCGCCATTTGGCCTTGTAGTCGTTTACTTAAGATTTAAATTAGATGAAACACCATCGTTTAAAAATAAAACAGAGGACTCAGAAAATAACATTTTAAAAGCTTTTAAAGATTATAAAAAAGAAGCTGCCTTAATGGCTATAGGGGTTATATTTTTAAATGTAAATAATTTTATGTTCTTAACCTATTTACCTTCCTTTTTAAAAAGTAACATCGGCATAGATGCTCAATATTCTACGATTCTCAATGCAATAGCATTAATATTGATGCTGCCATTTATTTTTATGTTTGGTGTATTGAGCGATAAATTTGATAATAAAAAAGTGCTTACATTTGGGCTGTCTAGTTTCGTTTGTTTTTCAATACCCGCATTTCTTCTTATGGACACCGGCCACCATATCTTTGTCATTTTCTTAGGTATAATGCTACTTGCAATCATGTTATCTGTTTTTAATGGTGTTATGCCCTCTACATTGCCTGCAATCACGCATACAAATGTACGAATGAAATTCCTGTCTATTATATACAATCTTGGAACAGCTATATTCGGTGGGATTACGCCATTTATTTTATCAATACTAGGCAATTTAAAAAATGGCGCTTTAGCTCCAGCATTTTATTTAATATTTATTAATTTAATTGGATTAGTTGTTTTTGGTATTTACTTTAAAGCTACTTCTAATAAGCCTCTCAAGGGTTCTAACCCTAACATTGATATAGAAAAATCATAAACATTATTAAAATAGTAGCGTTATTAAACCGTATATCCCATGTTTAATTTATTAACAAAAAGGAATCCCCATTAATAAGACCAACAAGAATATAAACATTGCCGTAAACACTTAGCATTTAAGTTCAACATCCAAGATAGTGCATAATAAATTTTTAAGAGGATGTGTTGAAAGATGAGAATGCAAGTTAAGCAATATATAAATGGCGAGTGGATTGAAAGTACGAGTGGTGAAACCATCAACGTTATCAATCCAGCAACTGAAGAAAAAATGGGCGAAATTGCTAAAGGTAACAAGCAAGATGTAGATAAAGCAGTAGAAGCTGCACATAATGTTTATCTTAATTTCCGTCATACTTCAGTACAAGAACGTCAAGATTTATTGTCGAAAATTGTTGTAGAATATGAAAATCGTAAGGAAGACTTGATTGAAGCTATGACAGAAGAATTAGGCGCACCTGTCAAAGTATCAGAAAATGTACATTATCAAATGGGCTTGAATCATTTTGCTGCAGCAAGAGATGCACTAGATGACTTTGAATTCGAAGAACGACGTGGCGATAATTTAATCGTAAAAGAAGGTATTGGCGTAGCTGGATTGATTACACCTTGGAATTTCCCAACAAATCAAACTTCACTTAAACTCGCTGCAGCTTTTGCAGCTGGTTGTCCAGTTGTTTTAAAACCCTCTGAAGAAACACCATACGCAGCGATTATCCTAGCAGAAATATTTGAAAAAGTAGGCGTCCCTAAAGGCGTTTTCAATTTAGTAAATGGGGATGGCGAAGGAGTAGGCAATCCCTTAACGGAACATCCTAAAGTACGTATGATGTCATTTACTGGTTCAGGAGGCGTTGGCGCTAAAATTATGGAAAAAGCAAGCGAAGATTTTAAAAAAGTTTCGCTTGAATTGGGCGGAAAATCTCCTTATATTGTTTTAGCTGATGCTGATATAAAAAGCGCAGCAGAAGCAGCTGTGGGCAAAGTAGTAAATAATACAGGGCAAGAATGTACAGCTGGAAGTCGTACAATCATACCGAAATCTATGAAAGAACAATTCTTAGCAGCTGCAAAAGAAAAAATGTCAACGCTAAAAGTGGGTGACCCACAATCCGAAGAAACAGATTTAGGGCCACTGATCAACCAAAAACAATATGACGGTGTACAAAATTATATAGAAAAAGGAATCGATGAAGGTGCTTCTCTTATATATGGCGGCGCTGGAAAACCTGAACAACTTGAACAAGGTTACTTTGTAAAACCAACGATTTTTAGTGACGTCAATAATCAAATGACGATTGCCCAAGAAGAAATATTCGGCCCAGTAATGTCAGTGATCACTTACGAAAATTTAGAGGAAGCTATTAAAATCGGAAACGATACAAAATACGGACTAGCAGGATATGTATACGGTGAAGACAAAGAAACACTCCATAAGGTTGCTCGTTCAATTGAAGCAGGTATTATAGAAATTAACGAATCAGGCCAAGCTTATAATTTACCGTTCGGTGGCTATAAACATTCTGGTATAGGAAGAGAATGGGGAGATTATGGTATTGAAGAATTTTTAGAAGTTAAATCAATTGCTGGATATTATCAATAAATTGGTAGTACAAGAGGAAATTTAGAATGTAACATTTGCATGTACTTTTCAACTAGTTGCTTAAATATATAAATGTGTGGCTGTTTTCACACTTGAGAAGTGGGAACAGCCCCTTTATTTGTAATAAGGACTTTTGAAATATATGGTATTTGTAACGCTTATATTACTAAAAACTTATACATTCTTAGTTTTGTTTCAATCTAATTATAAACTAGAGTATCAAACGCCCATACAATTTATTCTAGGAGGCTAAATTATGGATTATACATTATTAGGCCATTCAGGGTTAACTGTTTCAAAATATGCTTTAGGCACAATTCCGTTCGCAGGTACAAATGGTTTCGAAAATGCTGGTGGCATGACCCAAGAAACCGCAAATTATATGGTAGATTATGCGTTAGAACAAGGTATTAACCAATTCGATACAGCTAATTTATATTCAAAAGGTGAGTCAGAAATTACTTTAGGAAAAACTATCCGAAATAAACGCGAAGAAATGATTATCAGTAGTAAAACTGGCGTACAATTATCAGAAAACCCTAATGATGGCGGGGCGACTCGTATTAATATTGAACATTCCATCGACAAAACATTAAAACGTTTGAATACCGATTATCTAGACTTATATTACGTACATTTATGGGATGGACAAGTCCCTGTGGAGGAAACTATCCAAGTGATGAATGACTTAATTAAAAAAGGAAAGATACGTTATTGGGGCGTTTCTAATTATAGTGGATGGGCATTAGCGAAAACCCACACGCTAGCGTCAGCCAACAATATGGCGCCACCGATTGCTCAACAAATTTACTATACTCCAGAAGCAAGAGAGGCAGAATATGAATTATTGCCTGCAGGCAAAGAGTTAGGCGTTGGCAATAGTATTTGGTCTCCTTTAGGTGAAGGCTTATTAACTGGAAAAATTAATAGAACTCAATCTGGAGAAGCTGGCACAAGACAAGGGGATGGTTGGCCAGAACCTTATATAAAAAATAAAGCATTATTTTATCAATTGATTAATGTCATGCAAGAAATTGCTTTGAACCATAACGTGTCTGTAGCACAAGTAACGCTTGCTTGGTTAAGAGATAGACCTAATGTAGATTCTATAGTCTTAGCCGCAAGAACTAAAGCGCAGTTAAAAGATAACATCGCGTCTTACCATCTACAACTAGCAAATAGTGAAATTGAAGCGATTAGCAATTTAACGACACCAGAACCGATTTATCCGTTATGGCATCGTGCGATGAACGCATACGATAAAGCTTCAGAAGCGGAAAAAATATATCTTAGTGAGTATAATAAACTTATGAACGACAAAAACAATTTATTGTAAGTTAAAAGCCAAGAAACTGGTACATTAAAATAGATAATAAAATTAACAATATCATAAATAATAAATAATGGTTAATAGTTAGGCTGTTTTCATAAATATCATATGAGAATAGCCACTTTTAATGTTTCAAGAGGTTCGTTAAAATTTCTGTATAACTATTAAAATGTATTATGTGTTTACGAATAATATGCTTTCTCTTCTTTACTGTTTTTGGCGCTTCAGCCATTTATTTACAAAATAACAACGTGGAAAACATAACTAGATTTGCTACCGAAACAGCAACGTTTGCTACCTTACAACATTATCCATTAGGCTTTATTTTAAGCATGCTCACATTGATTGTTATAGCTATATTCTTTATTACTTCAGCTGATTCAGCGACTTATGTTTTAAGAATGTTAACTACGAAAGGTTCTATCTCGCCACCTAGTTTTGTGAAGGTTCGTTGAGGGTGATTTTAGCCTTATTTTCTATCATCATGTTTTATACAGGTGTTATACAGTCTATACAAAATTTGCTAATCATTACTGCTTTAACTTTTTCTATCATTATTATATTAATGATTTGTTCTTTTTTTAAAGCTTTGCATGACTATCACAAATTAAAAAATGTATTTTGAAAATTATAAATCACACTTAAGATATATATTATTTTATAAAAAGATACATATGCGTAGTTGCACATGTATCTTTTTATTGTTTTACACTTGCGTATCAGTTTTAGTTCATATAAAACAACTATAAATTCCAATCATTATTATGCGAAATTTCAGTGTTTTCGTTTCTTTTTAATATGTTTCTCTTACCAAATTCAAGACTTCAAAATTCTGAAAGAAAACACCCTCGAAATATTATTTTTTAAGATAATGATCAACGTTTTTTTCTATTTCTTAAAACTCTATACCTATTTTTTTGTCGATAACCATATGTGCTTTCTAATACAAGTTTTTCATCAGATAACCCAATTCCAATAGCGCCGACAACTGTAGCTAAAGAAGAAGCAAACCATGCAATATCCAGATAACGTGTAAAACCTATACCTTCTTTAATGCCTAAAGTTTGCCCTAAGAAACTGGGTGGTAATAAAGTTACAGAAAGTAATAAAAATAAAAGGAACAAAATGAAATAAAATATTAAAATAGAACTCATTAAAGTTGATAACGTGGTTAAGTTATATAGTTTCCTAAATTTCTTTCTGTTTTTTTTAGATGGCACTTCCCATAAATTATGGGAAACAGTGATCCAAGCGAGCATTCCTAGAATGGAAGATACAGAAGCAAGTAACAGTCGCCATCCATTAAATAAATAACTTAATTGCCACATTGTAGTAAATGCCATACAAAAAGCACCTGTAGTAAAACCGATAGCTAGTACGCCGCTTAGTGTTTGTAGCATATTAAGTGGGTTATTAATAAATGTCATACCCGTAAGTATACGCATATAGCCCTTTATTTTAGAACCTAATATAAAACGTGTATGGAAGCTATCCGTTTCTTTAATTTTCAACCTTACACTTTTATAATTTCGGGGAAATATATTTATGAAAGAGGGGCTTCGTTTATTATTAGAATCATTATCACTTTCACTTATAGTTAAGGCCATTTTAATAATTAACTGTTTTATAACGTTCTTTTTAAGTTTCCATCCTAAAGAAGGGAGCGAAATTAAAATAACATCATTTTTTTCATTTATATCAGCGTTAACTACTTTGCCTTCATGAAATATTGGTAAGTCTGTGATTCCAATGGTAACGTCCCAAGCATTTTTTTTAGTATGCGCATTTATTTTTTGGAATATCTCATTAATAGATTCAGCAGATCCTGTTAAGGAATCAACGATGGTTTGAACCTGCCATTCTTCTGTGTTTTGACTTACTTCTTTTAAAGCACAAGGAATCATATCAATTAATGTGTTCACCTTTTTTTCGGCCTCTCCAGGTGAAACAACTAGGCCTAAAATTTTTTTATTCACTATGAACACCTCACTTTATATTATTTCTTATTTGAAGATTTGGCTCTATAGTATCTATTTAATTGTCTATAAGAATAAGTGATTTTTCTGATTTTTTCTTTTTTCTGCATTGTAGAACCGAAAGCACCCACTATCACGCCCAATGAAGTAATAAACCAACTTAACTTTAAATAATTGAGGACTGAATGCTCAGGGTTAGCTTTTCCCCACATAGTGAACAACGTTTCTGGTATAAAAAATACAATCATTAAAGTCAACATTATATATAATATTAAATAATTTGTAATGGTTACGACACTTAATGTTGTAAAAGTAGTGATATTGTATATAAATCTGTATTTACGCTTATTAGCTGAAGCTTTAGGTTCCCATAAATTATGGGTATACATTAACCAAACAACCATACCAATAATAGCTATAAGTGTAAGCATGATAAAACGAATTAAGGAGAAATTATCACTTAATTGCCAAGGTGTGGGAAAAATAGATATATAAGTACCAGTAGCAAACGATAAGGATAATATCTTTGTAAAAGAAGTTATCGCTTTCCATGGTTGGTTTAAATATGTCATCCCGCTAATAGTCTGCATTTTCCCAATCATTCTAGAATTTATAATATAGCGTTTGCTAACATGTTTTTTATTTTTAAAATCTAATTTATTAACCTTTGATAATAGGTTTGTTGTTATATGCATTTTTTTAATGTGCTGAGGATTATATTGTGCTGTTTTTGAAAGCAAATCATTGAGTATGTCTTTAATGATATTATGTGCCTTGCTTGTCATATTAATTGCACCTAGACTCGGGAGGAAAATAAGCGCAGAATTTTGGCTGATGTTCACGTCAGAGATAATCGTCTTCTTTTTTGAAAACCTAGGTAAATCTGTTAAACCTATTATATAATCCCAATTTTTCTCTTCTCTAATACGATTAATGATATGCATTGCTTTATTTATATGCTCAGAAGAATCAGTTATTGGGTCTTTTTTTATTTCAAACTTTAAATTTATATTCCAATTGTTTTCTTCTTTGATATTTGTAGATAATTTATTAACAATCTTAGACGTGATTTTTTCTGGCATCCCTGGTGAAGGGACTAAACCTACAACGATGGCATCCAATGTATCCCTCCTTTACTTTACGACTTCTTCAATCTATAAATTTTATATTCCCTTAATTGTTAGATAAAAACTGCGAAATAATTAATAGCATAATATATGTTGTCAATTTACAATTTTAGGGTAAACAAATCGTAATATAGAAAGGAGTTTATATGATGAAGTTAAATGCAATTATTTTAAACGGCTCTTTGAAACATGGAGATGAAGGTTCTAATACTGAAGCTTTAGCAAAAGAAGTTATTGAAATTTATCAAAAAGAGAATGTAAACAGCGAAATCATTCGTTTAAGTGACTATCACATTTCATATGGCATAGCTGATGATATGGGCGAAGGAGATGAATGGCCTGAAATTTTTAAAAAAATTGCAAATGCGGATATTTTGATTATTGGAACACCTTTATGGTTAGGAGAAAAAAGTAGTGTTGCTACATTAGCGATTGAACGGTTATATGGCAGTAGCAGTTTAACAAATGAGCAAGGTCAATCAATTTTCTATAATAAAGTAGGCGGCGCCGTAGTTACAGGTAATGAAGATGGCGCTAAACATGCAGCAACTTCCATATTATATTCGCTATCTCACATCGGGTTTACTATACCACCGAACGTCGATGCATATTGGGTAGGCGAAGCTGGTCCAGGCCCTTCATATATGGATATTGATTACGAAAATGACTTCACAAAAAAACATGTAGAAATGTTAGCATATAATACCATTCATTTAGCTAAAATTTTCAAGGAAAACCCTATACCGAACAAAGGTAATCTATTAAATGACTAAAAGCAAAATTTGAAATCATTTTATAAACGTAACAAATAAGGTTCTTGGGCAACATCCTTCTACAAACTACCACGCTAACGATGACACTTGCCTAAGTGCTCAATTTAAAATTGTTTATTAAAATTAGCAAAACGTATTTTCAAAACTAAATCGAACGGTAATAAAGAAGACATTATAACGAAGACAACTCTTATTATCGTAGTAACCAACCAATCTATAATAAACAAAAGTAACCTAAAGTTTATTTATTACAATATAAGGGAAAAATTTATGTGACACAGTAAAAATTAGAAAGAGGTGGCAATATGAAAGCAGTTACTTTTCAAGGACAAAAACAGATGGAAGTAAGACAAGTCAAAGATCCTAGCATTGAGGCAACTACAGATGCAATCATTAAAGTTACAGCATCCGGTATTTGTGGATCGGATTTGCATTTGTATCACCAAGGTGATTTAATGATGGATCCAGGATTTGTTATAGGGCATGAACCTATGGGCATCGTTGAAGAAGTGGGTAAAGACATTAAAAAACTTAAAAAGGGCGATCGCGTTGTCATACCATTTAATATCGGTTGTGGAGATTGTTATTATTGTAACCATGATATGGAATCTCAATGTGACAATTCAAATCAAGATCCAATAAACTGGAAAATGGATAATGGCGGTTTGTTTGGTTTTGGTAGTATGCACGGCAATCACTGGGGAGGCCAAGCCGAATATCTTAGAGTGCCATATGCAGACTTTTCTTCTTTCGTAGTACCTGATAATGATAAAAAAGATGAAGAAGTACTTTTTTTATCTGACGTAGTGCCAACTGCATATTGGAGTGTAGAACATGCTGGTGTTAAATCAGGTGATACTGTAGTTATACTCGGTTGTGGACCGATTGGTTTAATGGCCCAAAAATTCTCTAAAATGAAGGGGGCTAAACGCGTAATCGGTATAGATAATGTAACGCATAGACTGCAACACGCGAAACAATATAATCAAGTTGAAGTTTACAATTTCGACGAAGAAAAAGAAATCGGAAAATTACTTCGTGAAACAACGCAAGGCGGCGCAGATGTCGTTATTGATTGTGTAGGCATGGACGGTCAAGTAAAAGAATCTGAACGTAATTTAAGTTCAAATTCAGCGCAACGTGGAACGATAAGTCCAATTGATACGGCGGCTGAAGCAGTAAGGAAATTTGGCACAATTCAATTAACAGGTATATATGCCAGCCCAGCAGACGATTTTCCGTTAAATTTAATATTTAACCGTAACGTTCAAGTAAAAACAGGCCAAGCGCCAGTCATCCATCTCATGCCAAAACTATATGACATGATTCAAGATGGCACTTTTGACCCAACTGATATTATTACGCATACGATGCCTTTAGATGAAGCAGCTGAGGCTTATGAAATATTTGACCAGAAAAAGGATAACAATATTAAAGTCGTGTTAAAACCTTAAATACGCTACAGCAAATCTATCATAACAATATTTTGAACAACAAACACTATAGAGCCTTATCTAAAACTCAAGAGAAATGTTATAACAATTCAAATAGTAAACACAAAAATCTCCACGTAAATCAGATATTTATTAATGGAGATTTTTTTATGAGGAATTCAATTATATATTTAAAACTAAAATAAAAAAAGCAATCATTGTAGTCATATAGTAATTTAACTTAAAATTCAACATAATAAAATGACTCATATTATCTGATTAGCTTATAGAGATAGACATCAAATAATCTAATCAGATAAACTAGTATTCAAAAAGTGATATAAAACTTTAAGTAATTAAGTATCACAAAGTGGAGAAGCATCTCAAATCGTAAATACAACTATAAACCTAACTTTAATATAACTTCCTATAATATATATTATGTAAACTAAAATATGAAAATAAATATAGTAATTGAATGATATGTCTTTAACGATACGTTTCATCAAGTTACTATACGTGTATACGTTATTCAATTGTAATTTAAACTTTAAGTACATACGTTTATATATAGCCATCGTTATCTATTGAATATCAATTTAGTTTTAAATATTTCATATCATAAACTTTATATTGACTAAGCAATTTAAATACGCTTAAATTGCTTAGTCAATATATATACTTATAAGTATGCCAATACATCTTAATTAAACTGATAAACTGACGTTATAATCTAAACAAGCAATAAGTTGCTATATACTAATTATAATTATTTACTTAAATTAATTGATAGTTTATTAAGTACAGCGCTTTGTCTATAAAGTGAACTATCTATAAAAATGTCTGTGATCTTATCTATTGCAGTTAAATCATTTACAATAGCATGAATATCAACACACGGTAATACAATTTGATGCTCAAATATAGGAACGTCAGCGTCATAAATCATTAAAAATAGTGCATTCGTAGTAAAATGGCTGCTATAAGTTTACAAATGACAGTTTTTGCTATAAAAATATATAATATTTTAGTCTTTAACTGATGGTTTTGAAATAGTATATTAAACTATAAAGTTTACATAACATAAATAAAGTAAACTAATAAAATATTAAGTCTACTTCTTATAGCAATAAATCGCGCTTTGTGCACATATTTCACGTATTTTCATCAAAAAACCCAAAGAACCGAGACATTGTACATATCCCGGTTCTTTGATGAATGGCTATTTATTACTCATCCTCTTGGTATAAATAATCTCTTGTCATCGGTAAATCATTGTTTACACCTTTTGTAATCAAGAATTGATGTAAATCCGACACACCATAAGTGAAGTTTGCAGCACATGCATTTAAATATAAACGCCACATTCGAATAAATCGTTCATCAAATTGATCACGAACTTTATCTATATTAGATTCAAAGTTTTCTACCCAATGACGTAACGTTAATGTATAGTGTCTTCTTAGGCTTTCCACATCAACAATTCTTAAATTATTTTGTGACATATGGTCAATTAATTCTCTAATCGATGGAATTGCGCCTCCTGGGAAGATATATTTAGTAAGGAACTCATTACCTTCTACTTCCTCCAGGCCGGTAATACAATGCAACAGGGCTACTCCACCCTCTTTTAATAACTTGTGTGTATTATCCATAAATGTTGGGATATTCTCATGACCGACGTGTTCCAGCATACCTACGCTCACAATGCGATCAAAGGTCATATTTTCATTCATAAGGTCTCTATAATCCATCAATTTCACATCTACTTGCCCTACTAATCCTTCAGCTTCAACACGTTCTAATGTTTTTCTATATTGCTCTTCACTTAGTGTGATTCCCAATGATCGAACATTATATTGCTTTGCAGCTTCAATGATGAGATGTCCCCATCCTGAACCAATATCTAACAGACGTTGCCCTGGCTGTAAATTCAATTTTTTTAGTATATGGTTCATTTTATTGACTTGTGCTTCGTACAATGAATCATGTTCTGATTTAAAATATGCACATGAATAGTTCATAGTAGGATCTAACCAAAGACGATAAAAATCATTGCCTATATCGTAATGAAACGAAGCATTTTCTTTAGATGTTTGTTTGTTATTCCCTTTTTTAGTTGATTTGCTTAATTTTTTCTTAGGTTGATTTATAAAACTACTTTGTTTAGAAAATATCGTTTCCATTACATATTCTAAATGACCTTCTACTTCAATATCTTTATCCATATAACCTTCAGCTAAGGCAATCATAGGATTTTCTTTTAAAGATTTTCGATTTAATGGTTTATTAAAAGTCAAACGGAATTTCGAAATTCCGTCATTATAATGGATTGTTGAACCATCCCAAAACGTCACATCAAACGGCTCCGTTGATAAATTTTTCAATAACTTTTTGTATATCACTTTTTTAATTGACATAGCCATTGATTAAACACTCCTATACATACTTTCTAATAACATACTATATATATAGATTGAACTTAAATAGAGATTAAATCAAATATTACAATTTAGCTTTATATAAACAATTAACATAATAATATTATTGAAAATAAACGTGTTGAAGGCTATGGTTTGGGGTAAATATTACTTAGAATGGGGTGAAATAGATGTATCCAAAAACAGGCATCAAATGGTCTAGCTTATTAATTGGCGTTTTTTTCTTAATTATTGGTGTATTTATCGTTAGTTTTCCAGAAGAAAATTTATTTGCTATTACTTGGTTGATTGGTATTTTATTTATTATTAATGGTTTTATTGAAATATTTATCAGACGTGTTATGAAACAAGCGACTCAAAATGGTTCCAATATACTTATTGTATTGGGCATTATTAATATTATCATCGGTGTGCTTATATTATTTAATGTAGTAACAAGCACGACATTTATCGTTTATTTATTCGCGATTTGGTTTATTATTAACGCACTTTTTAATATGTTTACTGTGACACCAGCAGAAAAATCAAATAGAAGTTTCCATAGTTTATCTATCATTTTAAATATTATAGAAATCATATTTGGGGTTATTTTACTATTCAACCCTCTTATAGCAGCTGTTATCATTGCTATATTTATGAGTGCTGTTTTCTTTATTATTGGCATAACTTATATTATAGACGCCTTACATTAATAAGTTTCAATATATATTAAATATTGAAATATTTCTTTTAGTAATTTAACAATCAAAGAAGCATATTCCTGAAATATAAGGAATATGCTTCTTTGATTGTTAAATTACTAAAAATGTGGAAGACAACTAGAATTTACATTACATGATAATCCACTCAAAGTTCACTGTTATATGAAGTGTGTGTCTTTATATAACCGACTTTTGAACATAAGAAAGCATACTGGATTGGGGCTTATATTTACCAGTATGCTTTCTTTTTTATTTTTTGATTTTTTTTCTAATATTATTCAATGTATTAAATAACCAATATTTAGATTTCTTAATCGGTTTATAAAAATCACCAATTAATTCTTCTATTTGTACTCCAAAACCACGTTTAAATCGATATACGCCATAATCTTCACTATTTTCAGTAAAATCACCTGATAAACCGTAGAAGTTGTAACGGCCGTATCCATGATCAAAACAATAATTAATCATATGCCAATGCATCATATAAGGGCCCATATATTGGTTATATTTTTCAGATGAACCACCTGAAAAATAATTCACTTCATAAGCATTAGCAAAATACACGCCTGCCGCAAGATTTAAAATAGAACCGTCTGTTAACCTTAACTCACTGGCATGTAACAATTCTTTTTTGTCATGCTCAATTTGTTTATCTATTTCAGCAATTTTTTTTAGTTGTTTATCTGATTTATTTTCTTTTTGCATCATTTGATCTCTGCGTGCTTCTTTATCATTAATACTTTCTTGTGTATTAATGATATATTCGTCTAAATCTATATAGGCTAAAGGAAGTAATGCTTTGTCTCCATAATTGTCTATAAAATTATAGAAATATTCATCCGTTTTAGATACAAACCCAGCCCGCTCTTCTGTTTCACGGTAAAGCGATAAAAAGAGATCAAATTCATCTTTTTCTAAAAATCTTACTTTTACCCCAAAATTAATTGCCTTATTAATATTACGCTTTCTTTGACTATCAAATTGTTTTTTTAGTGATGCTGGCGTTTGGCCATCCAAATTCAAAACGCCCATCCATCTTACTTGACTTGATGTATCATATTCAGTTGTAAATCCATGGTGTGTATAGCCATGAGACTTAAATAAATTAACAAGCGCATCACTTTTTTCATGATTGGGTAATGGATTAACGTCTTTATCATAGATTTGATATATCCAATATGGATCCATTTTTACATACAAACAGTTTTGTTTTTGAAGATAAGTATCTAATTCCCGTAAATAGAAGTCCACTAAGCCTAAGTCTTTATAATCCATTACTGGACCTCGATTTGAATAATATACATAGCTACCCATCGTTGGAATTTTAGAGAAAAGACTAGCAGCAATCACTTGATTATCATCATCTTTTAAGCCCAATAAAACAACTTGAAAACCATCTTCTTCTCTAGTAGCTATATTTTCCTTTACTTGAAAATAATGACTCTCTAATGCTGGGTTTTGTACAAAATTGTCATATTCTTTGACAGTTAACTCTGTAAATTTCATTATAGCTAGTTCCTTTCTAAATTATATTGCTTATTTCTTTTTATCTTTTAGCGTTTTTAATGTTGTATAAATTTTGTACATTGGTTTATTTATTGGCTTGATAAAGTCTCCAACATATTCAACGACGTTGGCGTTAAAGCCTTTTTTAAATTTAACAACACCTGCATCTTCAGCATCTTCTGAAAAATCTCCACTAATCCCATAAAAATTATATCTATCAATATGATGATCAATAGCATAATTTATCATTTTCCACTGTATCGCATAACTCCCTGCAAAATGCCTAAACTCATTAGATGTGCCTCCAGCATAATAAACTACTTCGTACGGGTTAACGATAAAGAACGCCGCAGAAATTGGTAATTCATTACCATGCGTTTCTTGTAATGCTTTCGCTTCATCAATTTTTTGTTGATTTGCAATGAGTTGTTTTTCTAAATTTTCTTTTTTATTATATGCTTTTTTATTTTCAGGGCGTTTTTCAATATCTTTAAGCGCTTTATTTATATCTTTGCTGAGCACTTCACGTTCAGATTTTAATTCTTCAATATATTCATCAAAATCCATATAAGCCAATGGAACTAAGACGCGACCTTTGTAGTATTTCAACCTATTGTAATAGAAGCTATCCTCTCTATCGTCAAAATCTTTCGTTTCTGAGGTATCCTCCATAAATGAACGGAAAATAGGTAATTCATCTTCATTTAAAAATCTTACTTTTACGCCGTTTTTTTGAACTTTTTTCGTATTACGTTTACGCAAACTATCCATATTATTGAGAACATCTTTTGCAGTTTTATCTTTTAAGTCTAATACCGAATGGAATCTAATTTGAATAATTGGATCAAAACCAGTTAAAAAACCTTGATGTTTATAACCAAGTTGTTTCATTTTATCAAAGAGCCAATCATGGCCTGCATTTTCTAATACTTCTCCATCATGATTACGGTACTGGTATGCAACATACGGGTCTACTCTTAAATATAACGCGTTGTGTTTTTTAACATATTTTGATAGTTCATTGAAAAAATAATGGACTAGTTCCTTATTATCAAAATCAATAACTGGCCCACGATTAGTGTAAAAGTATTTGAATAATTTCATTACTGGTACAGCAGTTAATAAACAAGCTGCAACCACTTCGTTGTTGTTATCTTTTACACCTACTAAGTGTGTTTCAGTACCTTCTGCAATTTTCAGCTCATAATTTCCAACCATTTGTGTAAAATGACTGTTTGGCATATGATCAACAAATGCCCCAAACTCTTTAGCAGTTAAATTCGTAAATTTCATTTTATATACTCCTATTTGTCTATAGTTCTTTTTTCGAGTTTAAACTTCAATCTTGATTATTATACAATATTCATTTACAAAACTAAATCGATACCCTAGATATATTTGCTAAATGCTACAATTAGGTTTTAATCTATGTATTTTATATTATAGCACTATATTTATTTTAACAAAGAATACTCATTTAAACACAAATCTAAATTGAATAATAAGCATGTTCTATAAAAGACATAGATATAAATATATTTTCCTAAAATTATAGATTTTGTGCTTGTAAAAATGATTAGAGCAATAAAATAATAAGCTGATGTAAGCCTTTTTTCGAACTTGCTTCACTACTTGCGATAATAAAGAAGGATCTGGGATATTTCACTATATCCCAGATCCTTCATAAAATTATATATAATTTATCTTCTATATTAATTTAAAGCATCTCTTAGTGCTTTACCTATTGCTACGCTTGATTGAGGATTTTGACCAGTAATGAATTGATTATCTGTTTCAATATGCTCTGTAAAGTCTTCATTTGTTATAAATTGAGCACCTTGTTGTTCTAATGCTGTTTGTGTTAGGAAAGGCACTTTATCCTCTAGACCCATCGCACGTTCTTCATTATCTGTGAATGACGTTAAAGTAACGCCTTCTACTAGGTACTTGCCATTTTTATCTTTTGCACCTACAAAGGCACTTGGACCATGGCACACAGAGGAAATGAACTTGCCTTCATTTTTGAAGTCAGATAAGATATTAGCTAATCTTTGGTTGTGCGCAAAATCGAATACCGTACCGTGGCCACCCGGTAGATAGACTGCATCATATTCTATAACATTAACTTCATCTATGCTCGGCACATTTTTAATTTTTTCTACAAATTGCGCATATTTATTCAACTCGTCGTTTTGAGTTGAATTTGGATCTAAAGGAATTTCTCCTCCCTCAATTGAAACTATATCAACTTGTATACCATCTTCCGTTAGAATATGATAAGGTTCACTGGCCTCTTCTAACCATAAACCTGTTGGTGTGCCATCTTCATACTGTGCTCTACTTGTTATAATGAATAAAACTTTTTTACTCAACATAGTCACCTCTTCATTCGTTTGACTCTTTATTTGAATTAAATTGAATTCAATTTAACCATCTATAATTGATTTCTATTACAATTAATACCCGTCTCATACGAACTTCACACATCTAATATGTTTTTTATTTATCTAACGCTTTTCTGATAGAATTTAGATAATTTACTGTTTGTTGGTTCTGATCGCGATCAAATCGTTTAACAATTTCGCTGCCAATAACTGCACCATCTGCTACTTCAACAATATCTTCTACATGGTCAGGTGTACGAATACCAAATCCTGCAACTACTGGTACGTTTGCTTTTAATTTGATATTGTTTATTCTTTGTTTTAAGTCCGGATGAAACTTACCATTTTCACCTGTAGTAGCGTTCATAGTAACTGTATAGATAAACCCTTCGGCATTTGCAACAATTTGATTGATACGTTCTTCTGAAGTAGTCATAGCGATTAGAGGGATAAGGTTCACTTTCCGGTTGGGGTGCCTGTCTTTTAATTGTTGTACAAGCTCATGTGGTAAATCAGGTATGATTAAACCATATACACCAGCTTTTTCACACGCATCAAAAAATGCATCTTCCCCATAATAATTTATAATATTAATATATGTCATTAACACATACTTACTAGATAATTTTTCACGATGAGCGGTTAACGCATCCAAGATGTATTGTATATTTACACCTTCTTGAATCGCTTTATTGCCAGCTTCCATAATCACAGGCCCATCAGCGACAGGGTCAGAAAAAGGGACGCCTACTTCTATAATATCAGCACCTGCATCGCTTAACGTTTTCATGTTTTCAATAAAACGTTTGTTACCCATAATATATGGAATAAATAATTTACGCATCTTTGTCACCATCCTGTTTCATGTAATTTCTTATTGTTTCCATATCTTTGTCGCCACGTCCAGATACAGTTACCACGATTATTTGATCTTTATCCATAGTTGGCGCTATTTCTTCAACAAAACTTAATGCATGTGCACTTTCAATAGCAGGAATAATACCTTCTGCTTTCGTAAATCTCACCAATGCATCCATCGCCTGTTTATCACTAGCTGTAGCATATTTTACTCTTCCAATATGATGATAATATGAATGTTCTGGCCCGACGCCTGGATAATCTAGCCCTGCAGATATGGAATGTGCTAATTCAATCTGACCGTGATCGTCTTGAATTAAATACATTTTAGTGCCATGTAAGATACCTTCTTTTCCTTTATTAATAGCAAGTGCATGTTTATCGCTATCAATACCTTCACCGGCTGCTTCAACGCCATACAATGCAACATCATCTTGTATAAATGGATAGAAAGTGCCAATCGCATTCGATCCACCACCTACGCAGGCAATAATCGCATCTGGTAATCGTCCTTCTTTGTCACTAATTTGTTCTTTAATCTCAGTACCTATTATTTTTTGAAAATCTCTAACTATAGTTGGAAACGGGTCTGGTCCTAGCGCCGATCCCAATAAATAATGCGTTTCATCCACATGACTGACCCAATATTGTAAAGCTTTATTTACAGCATCGGATAAGGTCCCCTGACCTTCAGTCACGGGTTCAACCGTTGCACCAAGTAATTCCATTCTAAATACATTTAACGATTGGCGTTTAATATCTTCTTCACCCATAAATACTACTAGTTCCATATCAAACAATGCTGCAGCTGTTGCGCTTGCCACACCATGTTGTCCAGCACCAGTTTCTGCTACTAATTTATTTTTCCCCATTCTTTTAGCCAAAAGCGCTTGCCCAAGTGCGTTATTAATTTTATGTGCACCTGTATGGTTCAAGTCTTCTCTTTTTAAATAAATTTTTGCTCCACCAAGTGATTCTGTATAGGAAGCTGCGTAAGTGAGTGGTGTTTCTCTGCCTACATAATCTTTTAAATAACCATTAAGTTCATTTTGGAATGAAGGATCATTTTTAGCTTCTGTATAAGCTTGTTTCAGTTCTTGAATTGCTGGCATTAATGTTTCAGGAACATATTGACCGCCAAAATTACCAAAGAACCCAAATGCATCCACTTCAGTTTGTATATGCTTAACCATAATTAATTAACTCCTTTTACAAGTTCTATAATTTCGTTCATTTTTTTACTATCTTTGGTGCCGTCGGTTTCAATACCACTTGCGATATCATAACCGCTATGTTTTAAGTCGCGCTCTTGCACACTTTGTATATTTTTATAATTCATACCACCCGCTATTAAAAAATCTACATCTTTAATTGCATTGAGCATATCCCAGTTGTATGATTTACCAGTACCGCCGTAAGAAGTTGACGGGGTGTCTATAATAAATTGATCTACAAAGTCTTTATAAAACTGGATAGCTTTTATCAATATTTCTGAATTTTTTGCTGGCAACGCTTTGATGATTTTAATACTTTTCTTTTTTTGACGAATAAATGCTATTGTCTCAAGTGATTCATTTCCATGTAATTGAATCGTTGTCATATCTGTACCATCAATAAGTTTTGATAAAGTTGGGTTGTTTGGATTTACTACAATTACTACTTTTTCTTTATCATTTGGTACAATCTTGGTAAGTGTTTGAATTTTTTCAATATCTACAAAACGTTTACTTTGTGGAAAATGGATAAACCCTATAGCATCGATATTTAAATCTTTAGCTTTGTTTACATCTTCGAGTGTTTTAAATCCACAAAATTTTAATTTCATACTTTCACCTTTTCTAATTTAAGTCCTGGTAAAAATTGGCTTAAGTCACCACACTTCATTAAAGATTCACCGATGAGCAAACCATCTATACCAGCATTCACAATATTCTCAACATCTTGCTGATTGCGTATACCACTTTCAGAAATATAATAATATCCATCTTTTTTATTTTCTAAAATTTCATTTGTATGCAAAACATCAGTTACAAATCTTTTTAAATCTCTATTATTAACGCCTATTAATTTAGGATTTAATTTATAAGCACGTTCTAGTTCTTCTTTATCGTGGACTTCTACTAATACTTCTAAATTTTGTGATGTCGCGTAGTTGTATAGCGTACTTAACTGTTCATCATCCAATACATTTACAATTAATAAAATGATTGAGGCACCAGCTTTTTTAGCAACATCAATTTGGATAGGGTCCACTACAAAATCTTTACATAACACTGGTAAATTCGTTAATTTTGTCAGCATTTGTAGACGTTCATAACTGCCACCAAAATAATGTTCATCGGTTAAAATTGAAACTGCGTTAGCACCATGAGCTTCATAATTTTTGACTTGCTGTGCTAAGTCTCTACCAGGAAGTTCATTTAATGTCGGACTTTTAGACTTAATTTCTGCAATAATGGCTAATTGATTCGATTGTTTTAATTGTGTTTCAAATGTTTGTTTATGAGATACATCTACCTCATTAAGTTCTGCTAATTTTGCTTTATAATACCCTTCACTTAATAAATCCTTTTTATATGCTACAATTTCATCCAATATAGTCATACGTTTTGCCTCCCATTTTATTATATTGTTTTAAAGCTTCGCCGTTTTCAATTAATACTCGAGCTTTATCAACACCTTTTTGAATTGTTGTCGCTTTATTTGCAACATACAAAGCAATACCTGTGTTTAATAAAACGACATCTCTTTTAGCACTGCGATCTTTGCCATTTAATATTTGTTTCGTAATTTCCAAATTGTCTTGTGGTGTGCCACCATACAAATCGCTATTAGGCGCATAATCTAAACCTAAATCTGTTGCATTCAATGTGTAAGATTGAATTGTTTTATCTTCTGTTACTTCATATATTATATTGTCTCCAGATAACGTGGCCTCATCCATACCATTTGCACCATGTAATACGATAGCTTTTTTTCTTCCTAAATCTGCTAATGTTTGAGCAATCTTACTTAAATTACTTGGTTCATATACACCCATAACTTGATAATCTAATTTAAATGGATTAATCAATGGACCAGTAATATTAAAAATAGTTGGATTGCTAATCGCTTTTCTCAGAGGTTGTATATTTTTCATTATTGGGTACGTTTCGGTTGCATTTAAAAATACTAATCCAACGTCTTTTAATTGTCCTTCTGTTTCCCTAACGCTGCGTGTCGCAATATTCATCTCATTTAATAAATCTGTGCTTCCTGATGAAGATGTCACGCTTTTATTACCATGCTTTATCACTGGTACACCTGCACTTGCTAACACAAATGAAACTGTGGTTGAAATATTAAAACTGTTTGATTTATCTCCGCCTGTTCCACAAACACACATGCTATCAGGACAATAGGGTTGTTCTGGGTACATAGAGCTAATGAGACTATGTGAAATATAAGTCAATTCATCTTGAGTTAGCTCTCTTTCTGAAAATGCTTCTAATAATTCTAATTTAACTGCTTCTTCTAAATCGTTCGCAATCAATAGTTCTATAAATTCATTCATTTGAGTTTGATTAAGTGGTTTATACTGTTTTATATGACTTTGTAGACTCATTATAATTGACCTCCTTAATGATATTTAAAAAGTTTTTTATAATTTCTTCACCATATTCCGTTGCAAATGATTCAGGGTGGTACTGAATTCCATAATGCAAGCCATTTCTGTGTTCAAATGATTGAACGCAATCATTTGTTTTAGCAGTTATTTTTAATGGTTTAGGTAACGTCTCAGGGTCACTGATTAATGAATGGTACCTCATTATTTCTGAATATTCAGTAATATCTCTATATAATTTAGAGTCACTTACAATTTGCATCGTATCTTTTTTACCATGTTTTATTTTTTTATTTTGTATTACATCGCCACCGTAATAACATGTTAATGCCTGTGACCCTAAGCAAACACCTAATATTGGTTTCTTTTTATAATGCTCAATAATATCCATTAAAAGATTTGTATCAAGAGGGTGGCCTGGACCAGGAGATATAATTAACCCATCAATTTCTAAACCAAATATTTCAGGGTCATCTGGATATTTAATCACCATATCTTCTGTTTTGCCTATAATATTCACTAAGTTATACGTAAAAGAATCATAATTATCAACGACTAAGATCATGGTGACACCTCCAGTAAACTTTTCGCTTTAAGTTTCGTTTCTTCTAATTCTTTCTCAGGTATTGAATCATATACAACACCACAACCTGCTTCTACATTAATATATGTTTCATCGATCATCATTGTGCGTATGGCTAATGCAAAGTCTAAATCATGATTGCAATTGATGTATCCTATACCTCCGCTATACACACCGCGTTTTTGAGGTTGTGCTTCATAAATTCGTTGAATTGCCCTTAATTTCGGCGCACCTGATACTGTACCTGTTGGCAATAAACTTGCAATAACTGTCATTGGTGAATAGTTAGATTTTAGTTTTCCAGTTATTTCACTCACAATATGCATTACATGCTCATAACGTTCAATTGCCATTAACTTTTCAATTTTAGAACTAGCTATTTCACTTACTCTGTGAATATCGTTTCGGCCTAAATCAACAAGCATGCTATGTTCACTGATTTCTTTTTCATCGTTGATTAATTGTTGTTCATTTTTATAATCTTCTGCTTCAGTAGCACCTCTTTTTATCGTTCCAGCTATGGGATTAGTAACAACAGTTTGTCCTTTTACCTTCACAAAACTTTCTGGTGAACTACCTACGATAATCGGTTCGTCTAAATTTAAATAATACATATAAGGGCTGGGATTCTGGCGTTTTAGGTTTTGATAAAGTTGGTAAGATAACAATTGTATATTTACACCAAACTGATGCTTATATTTATAAATAATTGAAGGGACAACTTGGAACATATCACCTTGTTGTATTAATGACTTCATATCGCTCACTGTTTTTATAAATTGTTCTGGTGCAATATTCGATTCAATTTGTTTTTCATTTATCTCATTCTTTATAGGAGAAGGGTAAATATTGATATCCTTTAATGCTTCAACACGATGATTTACACGTTGTGCTAACTGTTGTTCACTATCATTAGAAAATAAGTCTGTTGCTATGACATAGAGATGTTCTTTGTAATGGTCAAATACATAGACGTCTTCGACCATATAAAATTTTGCATCGTGCTGTGGATGGTCATCTAATGCAATCTGTTTCAATATTGGAAATTCATGTCTAACTAAGTCAAAACTACATGAGCCTACAAACCCTGAAACAAATGGTAATAAAGCTAAATCTTCATCTTCTACAACAGCTTTATATTGGTCTATAAATGCTTTTAATTTATCATAGGGTTGCTCAGTTTCTATTAGCGTCTCTTTATCACTGTAATGTATCATCATATTTTCATTATCCAATGTAAGTGATCCATATACGTCAAATATCACAATTGAATAACGTCCTTTAAGTTTAGATTGGTCTGTGCTTTCTAAAATAATTTTGTGTTGCTTCAATCTTGCTAGTGCTTCTGGAGTTACTTCAGCATTTATTTTTTGATATTGCACCTTCATTTTATATTCCTCCCCATAAAAAAATCAGCGTCCTTAAATATTAATTAAGGACGCTGACGCGCGGTACCACCTAAATTAGTAGACATATGTCATAAACTATCTACCCACTCATTTGAATCTTCACTTGTAATCCAACAAAACCCAATTTCAGTATATGTAGGTGTTAGTTTTCATCAGCCACTAACTTTCTGTACGCTACCTTTCATAACTTACTTCATTTTGTTTTCTTTTTTAAATATAAAAAACACCACACTAACGCATGCTGTAAGGACGCGTTACCGTGGTGCCACCTTAGTTAACAAATTTATTGTTCACTTTAAATATATTAATCTGTATCAACATTTAAAAGCCCAATTCACAATATATGTTGTGCTAATTTTCATCGACCATTAGCTTTCTAATTGCTACAAATCACATACGCTACTCTATCTTTCAAATGACAACTTGTGTTTGTTGTAAAATGAATTAATTTAAATAATACAAGTATCATTTTCATTTGTCAACTTATAATTTAAAAACACTCTTATTTTTAAAATAATATGCTGAGTTAACATTGTAACTAAACTGGTGTAATTAAATTTGTAAGTTTAACTTTAAATGGCAACTTAATCCAAATTATATTATAAAAATCATTCTAAATAAGCAATACTTGGATGTCACTCATAGTTGCTTATACTACGATGATTTAAACCGTTATTGAATAATCATTAACATAAATTCTCATAAATTTTTACTTATTTTAATAAAAAGTATTGAAAATAGCACATATTATTTTAAAATGAGAGTGAACGTTCTCTTTTAAAGGTGGGATATAATGACAAAATTAACTAAAAAACAGGAGCAATTAATCTACAGTGCCAATCAACTTTTTGATAAGCAAGGTTTTAGCGCAACAGGCATTGATCAGATTATCCAAGCATCAAATGTTGCAACGATGACTCTATATAGAAATTATAAATCTAAAGATGATTTAATCGTCGCGGTTTTAAAATATAGAGAAGATGTGTATATGAACTTCTTAGAAAATAACAATGATAAAAGCTTAAACCATATGATCGAACAGCATTTAGAATGGTTAAAGCGCAAAAATACAAACGGGTGTTTATTTTTAAAAGCTATGGAAGAATTTAGACATTCCAATCAAGATATTGTAGATATAGTCAGTCACCATAAAATAAAGGTGGCAAAATTAATAGAAGAAAAGTTAGAAAACGAAAATTATCGTAACATAAAAGATTTAGCTAAAAAGTTACTATTCATATTGGAAGGCAGTACATCAATGATAGAACATATGGATTTTGCAGATGTTAAATCTATTACGATGAGTCTTTCAAAAGGAGTGCTAAACAATGAATAATAAAATAATTATTTCTGGGACTTTAATGATTGCCGTTACTTACGGTTTAGCAAGGTTCGCTTTCGGACTATTATTACCCAATATTTCAAATGACCTCAAATTAGGTAGTGGTACTATGGGTATGATAAGTTCCGCAACTTATATTGCTTATTGTCTCGCTATTGCGATTTCTACTTACTATTCAAACCAAAAAGACTCAAAGATGTTTGTTAGTTTAGCTGGTTTAACTTCTATTTTAGGTATTTTTATCATATCCGTATCTCATGAAGCAGTTCTATTGTTCTTAGGTGTTTTTATTGCTGGTATGAGTACAGGATTTGGTTCACCTGCTTACGGTGAGGTGGTTCAAAATAATTTGGATAAAAACACGCAAAACAAAGCTAATACGTGGATAAACGCCGGTACTGGTTTTGGTATCGTAATCTCTGGACCTATCGCTTATATATTGTCTGATAATTGGAGAGTTGTTTATTTAATATTTGGAATTATAGCAATTATCGTTTTATTAATAAATTATCTTTATATACCTAAACATATTTCTTCTATAAAAAAATTCAAAACTCAAACACAGCCTTACAGTTTGAAACCATTACTACAAAAAAGCATGTCTATCAACATCGCTTCTTTGATTTTAGGTTGTGCGTCTGCTATTTATTGGACTTTCTCTAAAGATTATATTGCAACCGTACCTTCTAATTCAGATTTCATTACATCTTCTTTTTGGATATTGGTTGGAGTATCAGGCATCATCGGAGGATTTTCAGGTGGTTTAATTTCTAAATTTTCAATTAAAACTTTATATATTATCGTAGTATTAATGATGGCAACCTCTATTTTATCTTTAAATATTGATAACACTAACTTATTTATTATATTCTTATCCGCGCTATTTTTCGGCAGTTCTTATGTGTTTCTAACAGGCATTTTAATGATATGGGGTATTAAAATTTTTGAAAAGGCGCCCTCTTTAGGTATAGGTGTCCCATTTTTCACACTAGCTTTTGGCCAAATCATAGGTGCCATGGTTTCAGGGAATGTAATTCAATTTTCTTCTTATATGGCTTTTTCTATATTTGGTGCCTTCTCTTTAGTCTCAATTGTATTTAGACCTAAAATTTAATTATTTTCTTTTTTGTAAAGTTTGCAATTTAAAATAAATTGATATCTAAATTATTTAAAAAATATGGCTAGCTTTCTTTTTACAAGTTTTATTGGTCATGGAAAGTAGTAGTTTTGCTGACATAGTCTGAAATTCATGTATGCTAGGCTTACACTTAATATAGTTATTATATCATTATACAGAATGGTAGTACAAAATCATATAAATGGTTTACTCCTGCTTTTGTTGCATAATTTCATTACTATAAATATCACAGCTTATTGTTATAAATTGACTGCATTCGAGATGATTAACTATGTGATTATAATAACTATTATATATGTTTCAATACCATAGATAATTAAACAGATAGTTTTGTTATCTATTTCATGTTTTAAAATCAAACACGTATTGCGAATTAGCTTTTCCTACTATACAATGTTACTATTCTGAAAATTTTGATAGAGGTGGTCAGCAAAATGCAACAAATACTTTTCGTAGGTTTAGGTTTAATCGGCGGTAGTCTTGCGAGTAATTTAAGATATTACCATAATGATATTGAAATCACTGCTTATGATGCAGATGCCTCCCAACTAGAAAAAGCGTTATCTATTGGGATTATTGATTATCAATCTACCGATTATAAAACTTGTGTGGAAAATGCAGATATTATTATTTATGCCACACCCGTACAACAAACAATTAAATATTTACAAGCACTACCAAACTATCAAACTAAAAGCAATGTGATTGTTACTGATACTGGCAGTACTAAATCAACTATATTACAATATGAGCAGTACCTTTTAAACCATGATATTCACTTGATTGGCGGTCATCCTATGGCTGGAAGTCATAAATCAGGCGTGCTTAACGCAAAAAAACATTTATTTGAAAATGCTTTTTACGTGTTAGTACATGATGAACCAGGCAATAACCAAGCATTTGACGAAATTAGATCATTACTGGATACAACAAAAGCAAAATTTATTGCAACAAATGCAAAAGAACATGACTTTGTTACAGGCATCGTCAGTCATGTCCCCCATATTATTGCTTCGAGCCTTGTGCATTTAAACGCAAACCATGTCAATCATTCTTCATTGGTGAAAACTCTGGCTGCTGGAGGGTTTAGAGACATCACAAGAATTGCTAGTGGCAGTCCAATTATGTGGCGCGACATCACCATCGAAAATAAAAATACTATTGTTGATATCCTGAAAGAATGGAAAACACAAATGGAACATGTCATAAGCCTTGTGGAAGAAAATGACCCTGAAGACTTATATCATTTTTATAATGATGCGAAATTATACAGAGATGAACTTCCACTAAAATCACAAGGAGCGCTATCTATAGAGTATGATTTATATGTTGATATTCCGGATAAACCAGGTATGATTAGCCAAGTTACACATATCTTGAGTTTACATAATATTTCTATAAGCAACTTAAGGATTTTAGAAGTGCGCGAAGATATATATGGAGCTTTACGCGTTAGCTTTAAAAACCCTGAAGACCGTAAAAAAGGTGCTGAAGCGCTAAGTGATTTTGATACTTATATTGAATAGTTAATCAAAAATTTTCTGATTTTAATTTAAGACATAAACGTTATTCAACGATTGACCAAATCATGTCATTTGGCCAATCGTTTTTATATACCTCAGCCTATTTAATCTTATACAGCTTTATTCATTACGTGATAGTAAAATACCAAGGACGCTTCTATCTATATCATAATATTGCGCCATATCACATCATATTTTTTCCCTATGAAATGCTTAGTTATACCAATAGTCACTTGGTTATGGTACATTCTTATATTGCGCTCACTTTGGTACATCCGTATAGAATATGTTTTGCATAGTTTCAATCATTCACATTTTATGCCCTGCCATAAGACCTAATCGACCATGTTTGGTGCCCGCGTCTGTATAAGATATTGCCTTAGATACACTACCTTTACCAAATTTCTGATGTAAAGCGTCGATTGTTTTAGCTAATTTTTCAGTTCTTTTACTTTCATACTCATCTATAAATAAATTTAACTGTTTATCTTTTTCATCTATAAATTGAGTAAGTGAAATACTTACTGTTCTATACAATACTGTGGGATCACATAGTTTATCTGCTAAGCGTTCTACCGCTTCAAAAATAATACGCTCTAAATTTGTGGGTTCTTGTAATGTATATTGTTTCTCCACGCCGCCTTGGTTACTATAACCAAAAGAAAAGTGAATCGTCTTAACTAGTTTATTTCTTGCTCTAACACGGCTTGACACATCTTCAATTAATTCTTGCATCACAACTTTAACTTCATGATAATGGTAATCGCGCATTAATATTTGGCTTTTACAAATTGAAGGGTTCGTTACGTTATATTTATCTCTAATTTTACTTCGGTCAATTCCGTTTGCATGTAAATGTAAATCAACGCCAATAATACCAAAATCTCTTTTTAAATATTGATATGGATAATGTGCTAGATCTCCTATAGTAAAGATGCCTCGCTTATTCATTTTTGCTTCAGTCTTCTTACTAATTCCCCAAAAATCACTTAAAGGTGAAATAGGCCAAAGTTTATGAGGTATATCTTGATATCGCCACTCAGCAATTAAATGATCTGTATATTTGGCTTCTATGTCCATTGCTACTTTGCTCAGTAGCATATTCGACCCAATACCTATTGAACAATGTATACCCGTTTCTTCTAGAATTTCATATTGTAATTTTTGACAAAAAGAATGAACTGTACTGCTAAATCTACGATAACTTTCTGTGACATCCATAAAGAATTCATCAACACTATATTGATGCAAATCTTCTGGAGCGATATAACGTAATGCAATTTTAGATATTGCCACTGAAACTTCCAAATATTTTCTCATACTTGGATTAATAATATAAATATCGTTTCTATGCGGTATCTCGAATAACCTTGAACCTGTTTTAATACCTAACGCTTTTAATGGCCCTGTAGCAGCTAACACAACTGAACCTTGTTTCTTAGTATCTGCAACAACTGCCAACTTTTCTTTCATAGGGTCTAGCCCTTTTTGGATACAAGAAACGCTTGCAAAAAAACTTTTTTGATCAATACATAATATGACCCTTTCCTCTAACAGATTGTAATCATACATATGACACTCCCCCTTAGTCCTTTTTATTATATAAGAACACGTGTTCTATTTCAATATTTTTAAGAACAATTGTTCCTTTAACTATTTTTATAGTTTTGAGGATTTTCATGATATAATATAAAAAATAGACATATTAGGAGGAACTTAAATGCCGATTGTAAATGTAAAACTATTAGAAGGACGTTCAGATGAACAACTTAAAAATTTAGTATCAGAAGTGACTAAAGCTGTAGAAAAAACAACAGACGCCAATAAAGAAGCTATACATGTAGTCATTGAAGAAATGAAAGCTTCTCACTACGGCGTTGCTGGTGTTAGAAAATCAGATCAATAATTTCTTATAGTATAGAAAAACAGGACAAAAATCACATTTTCATCCCATTCCTTACTTCCCGCATACTAGAAGAGACCGAGACATGATTAATGTCTCGGTCTCTTCTTTTTTAAATTTTAAATATATTATTATTCATTTAAAAACTTTTGTACTTCTTCCTTATTTTTCGCTTTATCTATTTCTAAAGCACTTCCATCCATCGGTGTTTGAATATCTTGGTATGTGTTTTGTAATGGCAACGTAATAGAATCAACATTTTTATCTCCACGTATACCAAAATTCAAACCAGTTTGAATCAGCGCAGAATCTGGCATATTAGTATTTAAGTAACCTCTTAGTATACCTGCAACACGAGGTAATTTAGGCAATGTATCTAGACTCGCTAATTCTTGTTTAAGTGATTGCATGACTTGTTTCTGACGTCTTACACGACCAAAGTCACCTTCTTCATCGTGTCTAAACCGAGCATAACCTAATAATTCTTTACCATTTAATCTATGGTGGCCTTTTTTAAGGGAAACACCAATATTTTTGGACATATCTTTTTCAACGTCAATTGGTACACCATTAGGTTCCAATTCATCAATCATTTTTTCAAATCCAGTAAAATCAAGAATGGCATAATATTCTGGGTCAACACCTAAATTTTTCTTTAATGTCTGTCGTAATAACTCAGGACCTCCAATAGAATATGCTGAATTAATTTTATGTTGCCCATTACCTGGTATATCCGCATAAATATCACGCATCACAGACATCATCTTCATTTTTTTATGAATATAATCATACTGTGCAATCATGATAGAATCAGTTCTAGAAATACCACCTTGTTCTTTATCAGCACCTAAAACCATAATTGTAATCTTACCATCATTTTTTTTGGCACCGTTAAATTTGTGTTTTTTAAGTGTCTTACCGTGGTCTTCTGCATATTCAATCCCTGATTTATAACCATGAATAGAATATCCGACAATAATCGCTAAAATAATAATGATTATTAAAATAATAAATGGAAATTTTTTTAGCCGCTTCTTTTTGCTTCTACGCATTGTAGATTGTTTTTCTGTGTTTTCACTTTCTTTACTTCTTTGTTTATCCTCATTCATATGTAATCAACCTTATATCTTCAAAATTGCACTGCTATGTACTATAATTAACATATATTAAAGTTATATAAAAACTGCCTAAAAATCAAGTAATATCTTAATATTTGGTACTAAGGTCTAATATGGAAAGGATGTTAAGCATGAATATAAATAAAGCATACTTCGCTGGAGGTTGCTTTTGGTGTATGGTCAAACCTTTCGACACGTTTGAAGGCATTGAAAAGGTAACTTCTGGTTACATGGGAGGACATAAAGATAACCCCTCATATGAACAAGTTAAGACAGGTGACACCGGACATTATGAAACAGTCGAAATAGAATACGATGTTGCTCTGTTTTCATATAATAAATTATTAGAGATATTCTTTTCTGTAATAGATCCAACAGATGAAGGCGGTCAATTTCAAGATAGAGGTTCACAATACAAAACAGCTATCTTTTACACAAATGAAGACCAAAAAGCAGTAGCAGAAGATTATGTAGAAAAATTAAAACAAACAATAGATAAAGATAAAGCAATCGCTACAAAAATATTACCTGCTTCTACATTTTATGAAGCTGAAGCTAAGCATCAAGATTTTTACAAAAAAAATCCTGAGCGCTATGCGCAAGAGCAACAAGAACGCCAAAAATACAAATAAACAAATATTAAAAACCGGGTACATCTTAAATTTCAAAATGGCCCGGCTTTTATATATTTAAGATATAATTTACTGTTGACGTTTCATTTCTAAAGGGATTTTATGTTTTTTCTCTACCTTATTACCATTATATAAATCCATAATCGTCTTGATACTTTCTTCACCCATTAAATTAGGTTGTTGCGCAACTGTAGCAAATAATTTACCGCTTTCCACAGATTTAATAGCATCTTCATTACCATCAAAACCAATGACTTTGATATCTTTGTTTCCTATGGCTTCTACTGCACCTAAAGCCATTTCATCATTTTGTGCAAAAACGGCTTCCATATCAGGATGAGCTTGAATCATATTTTGTGTTACGTTTAACCCTTCAGTCCTGTTGAATTTAGCACTTTGTTTAGACACTACATTGAGTGATTTGTCAGCAATATTATGGAAACCTTTACCACGTTCTCGCGTAGCACTGGCGCCTGGAACACCTTCAAGTTCAGCTACTTTTGCGCCTTCGCCTAACTCATCCACAATCAACTCACCACCCATTTCACCCCCCTTGATGTTATCTGAAGCAATAAATGAAGCTACTTCGCCTTTTGCTACATCTCTATCTAATGTGATCACTGGTATGCTTTCATCATTCGCAATTTGAATACTACCAGATATTGCGTCTGAATCAGTTGGATTTACGATTAAATAATCAACTTTTTGTTGAATCAAATCATCTATATCATTAGCTTGCTTCGCCGCATCATCTTGTGCGTCAGCAAATTTAACTTTAACACCTTGTTTCTTAGCTTCTTTTTCAATACCGTCTTTAACTTTTACAAAAAAAGGATTATTTAGTGTAGAGATACTCACCCCAATAATGATATCCGATTTTTTCTTATCTGATTTACCGTTATCATTTTTTTCCAATGGTGATTCTAGTGAACAACCAGCTAAAAATAATACTAAAGCTAACGCGCTTATAAATAGTCTTTTCAATATCAGCACCCCCCCAATTACTTATTTTTTCTATCAATTAATACAGCAATAATAATAACGATACCTTTAACAACTTGTTGATAAAAAGAAGATACCCCTAACAAATTTAAACCGTTATTCAATACACCAATGATTAATACCCCTATTAACGTTCCAACAATACGACCTTTACCGCCTGTTAAAGAAGTACCACCTAGCACAACAGCTGCAATAGCATCCAATTCATAGGACATCCCTGCGGTTGGCTGCGCTGAATTTAAACGAGAAGTTAAAATAGCTCCCGCCATAGCTGACATTAACCCTGCTAAGCTATAAATCATTATTTTAATTTTGTTGACTTTGATACCGGAAATAAATGCAGCTTTTTCATTTCCTCCCATAGCATACGTTTGTCTACCAAATACTGTTTTATGTAACAATATATATAAGATAATAAAGGTGATAAACATGGTAACTGCTGGTACTGGTATACCTAGGAAATAGCCTCTACCAAACAATTGAAAAGCATAGCTGCCATTTAAATTCGTAACAGGATTACCATCTGTAATAACAAGGGTTAAACCTCTAAAGACAGTCATCGTCGCTAATGTTGCAATGAACGGCGCCATCTTGCCAATCGTTATTAATAATCCATTAATAGCACCTAATATAGCACCAAAAAGGCACCCGATTAACAGTGCTAAAATTGAGTCTATGCCAGTAACCATTAAAATCGCAACAACAGCACTAGATAATGCTAATGTTGAACCTACTGATAAATCAATACCTCCCGTTAAAATGACAAAGGTCATCCCAAACGCAATTAAACCATTGATTGAAACTTGTCTTAATAAATTAAATAGATTAGAAGGCTCTAAAAAAGCACTATTTAGTATACTTATAATAATAACCAATAAAATCAAACCAATAAAAGGTATGATTTTTTCTAAATACGAATAAGAAAATGATAATTTAGACTGTTTCATTATTTTCCCCTCCTGTAGCTAAAGTCATAATATGTTCTTCAGAGATAGACGCGCCCTCTAATATACCTGTAATTTTTCCTTCGTGTATCACTGCTACTCTATCGCTCATACCTATAATTTCTGGTAATTCTGATGAAATCATAATTATAGACATGCCACGGTCTGTTAGTTCGTTCATCAATTGATATATTTCGCGTTTAGCTCCTACGTCAATGCCTCGTGTTGGCTCATCTAAAATCAAAACATGTGGTGCTGTTGCAATCCATTTAGCTAAAACGACTTTTTGTTGATTACCACCTGATAAATTAACGCAAGCGTCCTCTTTTTTACCTTTAATATTCATGCGTGCAATCATTTGATCAGAATATTGTGCCATCGTACTTTTAGTTAAAAAACCTGTTTTTGAAAAACTTTTTAAAGCAGGTAACGTAATGTTTTCTAGAATTGAATCTTGTAGCACTAATCCTTCTTCTTTTCTATTCTCAGTGATAAAAGCAAGTCCTTGTGAAATAGATTGATTGGGGTTCTGAATTTGAATTTGTTTATCATTAAGTTTGACAGTCTTATTTCCCTTATCTAAGCCGAATAAGACACGCATAATTTCTGAACGACCAGCGCCCATCAAACCACTAAATCCGAGTATCTCTCCTTTGTGTAAATCAAAATGGATAGGCTTTAATTGATGCTCTACTGAACTTAAATCTTCTACAGAAAGGACAATATCTTCTTGGTGATAATGCCTATCAGGATACTGATTGTCTAGATCTCTTCCTATCATGGATTTTACGACTTCAGCATGAGTGGTGTCTTTTGTCTTTGTTGTTAAAATAGATTGGCCATCTCTCATAACAGTAATACGATCTGAAATACTAAATATTTCTTCCATTCTATGAGAAATATATATAAAAGAAACGCCTTCATTTTTCAAACGATTAATCTGTTCAAACAGAGTAGCTATTTCATTATTCGTTAAAGCAGCAGTAGGCTCATCCATAATGATAATTTTTGGCTTTTCCATCAACGCCTTACTAATTTCTAACATCTGTTGCATACCGACTGATAAAGTACCTGCCATTCTATTTAAATCAATATCAATATTTAATTTTTTGAAAACTGACAAAGCACGTTGTTTCATCTTTTTATTATCTACAACACCTAAAAATTTGGTTTCCTCTTTTCCTAAAAATAAATTTTCAAGCACAGTCAAATTTGGCCAAATATTTAATTCTTGTTGGATAAAGGATATACCATTTTGTTCAGCATCCATCGTATTTTTAAAATGAATCGGTTTCCCATCTTCTAATACGCTGCCACTATCAGCCTTATACACGCCGGTAAGTATTTTCATAAGCGTACTTTTACCAGCTCCATTTTCACCCATTAGTGCATGAATTTCAGCATCATTTATTTCAAAATCAACGCCGCTTAATACATTATTTTGCCCAAATGATTTGTATATTTGATTCATGTTTATCATAACTGCCCCCCCCTTAAAATAAAACACCGCTTGTTAAAATTACATTGGCATAAGGTTTAGCTTCGCCCGTTCGGATAACTGCCTTAACCTCGTTACTTAACGTTTTTAAAGATGCATGCGATTCAGTTGTGATATCAATGTTCCAAGATAATAGCTTTACATATAATGCGCTGTTTTGTTTTATCATTTCATTAGCAATGATTAATTGTTCGATTTCCATGTGTTCTTTAATTAAATCGAATACTTCTTCGAATGAAGGTTTTCCAAATGTTAATGCTAAATCTATCTTTTTCACGCCTTCTGGCACCGGAAGACCACAATCAGCAATCATTATTTTGTCAGTATGTCCCAAATCACTCAATACTTTAGATATTTCACTGTTTAGAATACCTGTTTTATACATTTAATCTCCCCATTCGTTATATAATATATTATGTAACGGGTTACATAATTGCAGTTAAAACCTTATGCTCCCCCTTCGTTTAGGTGATAATACAAGTTGCTTATCATAATCATTCGTTTTTAAATTCAATAATTTTGATACAGCTTTTTGGCCTAAGACATATGCAGATTGATCAATTGTTGAAATGTTTGGAAATGTCATTGTCGAAAATGGTATATTATCATAACCTACAATTTGAATATCTTCAGGTACTTTAAACTTAAATTGTTGAATAATCGCCATCGTTTCAATCGCTAAAATATCATTGCTACATATGATACTATCAATTTTCAAATTTTTAATTAACGAAATAAATGCCTGCTCATTTGTTAGCTTTTCAGATTCATAATAAAAATACTTCACATTATATTGCTTCAATATTGATTCAATACCGTTGATTCTTGACTTAAAGGTATTAATTTTTAAATCCAAATGGATAATCAATATATTTTGTGGTTTGCCTTCTAAAATAAGTTGCGCTTGTAATTCTCCTCCTTCGAAATGGTTTGCAGAAACGCCACTAATGACATCATTAACGCGATCTACAAATACACATGGCATATTTTGAGATTTTAATAATTTTTCAACTTGCTTATCAGCAAATGCTGTAGTAATCACTCCAACACAATTATAAGAATTAAAAGTAGAAAGATAATCTCTAGCTTTATTAGCATTATTATCACTATTACCAATTAATACTTGAAAGCCTTGTGATAATGCTATATCTTCAACGCCTCTCGCTATTAATGTAAAAAAAGGATTGCTAATATCTGGCAATAATAGACCAATCATTTTTGACTTACGTTTATACAACGTGCGTGCCGCTTCATTAGGTTGATAGTTAAGTTCACTGATGGCACATTCAATGCGCTTTTTCGTTTGTTCTTTTACATATCCATTATTATTTATGACTCTAGACACCGTTGCTACAGAACAACCTGCTAAATTTGCTACTTCTTTAATTGTCGTTATAAAAATCACCTCTATTTGTGTAACCGCTTTCATATTATCACAAATTTTTCTGTTTTGATAGTTTATTCTAGTGATTAATTATTATATTAATAAGAGATGATTTAAGTCATTGGTTATGAAATAAAATAAAAAGTTATGTCTAACATAGCATTATTTATACGCTATTTAATAGGATAAAGAAACTTGATTCACATTTTCTATAGCCTTAATTTGTCCGTTTGGATCAAAATATACTTTGACAGAGAATTGGTTAAACGGATTATCATCATATATCATCGTACCATTATTATAGTTTTTGTCTCTATTTCCATGCACTTGAGTAAACGCTTGAATATAAACATTGTTAGGAATAACAAAAAATCGTTGCACTTTATCGTTTTGATAATAAATTGCTATATTCCCATATTTTTGTGTTTTAAGGTTATTAATTTTTAAATGTTCTTCACTATTTCCATAATATCGTTCCACTTTACTTTTACTCATGCCTTTAGATATGTGCATATATTGATTTCTAACATCACGATTCATAAAATTTTCACTAAATGCTTGTGATAGCACATCAATTTGAGGAGAAGGATATTGTGAATTGTGTTTATTTTTAGTTTCATTATTTTGAGATGGCTGATTAACGCTTTGATAATTTATCTGCTTTGTCTCATATAATGATTTAATTGAAAGTACTAACGCTACTAAGAGAACTATTAATACCAAGCTAATTAAAATTTTTTTCATTTTTTCACCCCACTGCACCCTTTGCAAATAATTAATATTTATATATTACTATATAACTTTAAAACCTTAAATGTATTTTCATAATTTTATAAATCATGGCTACAATAGTATGTTTTTAAATGTAAAAATACTATTTAAATTCAAAAAGAAATAAAGTAGATAAAATGTCAATTATTATTCAAATAATATCGAATCACACTGTTGAAAGCGTTTTCTGTTGATGCTATTATATATATATACCTTAAACAGAGGGTAAAGAGAAATTCATATATAGTTAGGATCAAATGATATTTAGAAAGTAATATAGTTAGTTTATTAAAGTAGTTAATAACTTCTCCGGCGTTAACTACCAAAACCATTAAAAACTATAACTCCTAAAAACAACCAACCATCATTAACGGGATGCGTTGGTTGTTTTTATTTTATTCTTTTTTTCTAATTACACGCATAACTTTTATCATACTGAGCCATAGTGAATGTCTTTTACGATAGACTAAAAATCTCGGTTGCCAGCTAGGATTAAATTTCTCTTTATAACGTCTTAATCCTTGAAATCTATATAAATCATTAAAATGTTCAAAAATTCTGCCAGCCAGTCTTTCACCAAAGAATGAAAACGGAACTTTACCTACATTAGATAATGTGGCCATACCCATATTAAAATATTTATAATTATTGTTTTTAGACCACAACAACATATGAATATATAAACTATCCATCAAAGGCAATGTTACATCTGATTTCCAACGTATTAAATCAACAGAAAGCGTTGCGTTATAATTTGTAGGCATAAAAGTACAGAAGCCAAGTATAGCACCGTCCATATCTTTAATCATTGCTATAGGTGCCTGTGAAAGATAATGCTCATCAAAATTACCAACAGAAAATTGCATTTCTGTTGATCCAACTAACCAATCGTCACTTATTTGTTTTAATTCATCTAAAAACGCTTGCGAAAATGGAGGATCTAGTATTTCAAATGTACAACCTGAGTCCTCTAACTTATTTAATGTAGCTCGTAAGCCACGCTTTTTTTTGCCTGAAATAGTAAAAGCTGATAAGTCTATGAGCGCTTCTTCACCTAATTTGAAAAATTGATTCCCAAAATCATGATAAATAGACATATATCTATCAGTAACTTGATAGAAAATGATATCATAGCCTAAATAGTGCGCTTCACTATATAATTTTTCAAGCAACTTATGAAACGATGTAGCATTTCCAATTGGGTCTCCTAAAACAATATATGTGTTGCGCTTACGCTGATACATCACGAACGCATCTTTAGTATCATTAAAGAAAAACTTTTTATCGCCGCTATATATGAGGTGACTTAAGTAATTACCGCCATAATTATCAATAATGGCTTTACATTGTGCTAAACCATCATCATTGCTTGAAGATTTAAACTTCGCTTCAAACCACCATACAATCACACTCACAATAATGACTACTGTGATAATCGTAAACCAAAAGTAATACCTTAATATTGATGAGTCCATTTCTAAGTGATAAATATCCAAAGTATAAAATGTACTTCTTATAATATTGTGATTCACAAATAAAACGAATGCCCCTATTAATAAACTGACCAATAACTTAGTATATCTAAATTGGCGTTTAATAACACGTGACCTTTTATAAAATACGACTAACATAATGAACATAGTTGTTAACCAACCTAGTAATATTAAAGAAGGATACGTATAAACCGTTACACAGAATATAATAATGATTGAAATAATAGAAAACAAAATGGCTCTTTTGGATAAATAGTAAACGCCTATAACGTTTAATAATAATAATAAACAAGCACATGTATGGATAGAGACAGTGATATAGTAAATGGCATGATAATCACTATATAGTCCATCATAAATAATTGTAATATTATTGAAGAAAAACAATAGACTTGTAAACGTAAGTAATATCGCAATCGAAAATGCTGGTATTCTTGCTAAAATATCTTTTTGATATGACGCTAATAATGAAGACATATCTTTAATAGGAACCATCAATTTAGAATCATCCCAATAACGTTTAGCTGTATCTCGGAATTCAAAAGTTGCTAAAATTAATGCAATTAATACTGGAAACAGATAATACACTAATCTATAAAGTAATAACGCTAAGACAATTTTCTCTTCTGGAACGTTTAAACTTTTTAATCCTAATAATACGACCAAATCAAACGTACCAAACCCTCCAGGTATAAAACTGATTAGCCCTGACAGTGCGCTAATGACAAATATACCTATAAACACAGATAAGTTCACTTGAACACCAACAGTATATAATGACATATATAATACTAATGCCGCGATAATCCATTCAATGCTAGAGACAATTGTACAATATAAACCTATCAATTTATGCTTTTTGTTTACTGGTCTTATAATTGTAGAAATTATAAATATAGGTAAAAACAAGGCAGCAATATACATTACCCATTTAATCCAAGGGAACGGATTAAATATGTGCTTCACATCAAACACATGAAATACTACTAATATTGAGAGCATACTTAAACCGGTCAACATAGATATTAAAACAACAGAAATAGAATGCAATAACTCTTTTTTATCTTCAGCAGTATCTTTATACAAAATAAATCTTACACTAGCCCCGATAACACCACCAAACCCTAATACAGCATTTAAAGCATTGACAATATAGCCAATGCGAATAGCCTTAGGTAATGAAACCTTCAGATTTAATGATCTAGCTAAAATCACATCATACATAGATAATATAAGTATAGCCGTACCGCCACTCAAAAATAGCACGATCAACCAAACACTATTAAGATCTCTAATAGCGTATATCGTTTCTTTCAAATTGATATGAGCTAACTCTCTATATAAAGTAAATACAACAAAAATAAATAGTGAAATTGCAAAGATTACTTTCAAAATAGACAATACTTTATTTCTTGATTGCTTTGACATGTGTTCACATCACTTTTCTATATTCATATATTATTTAAAATATAGCACGATTCTTATTTTTAATAAATAATTTATATAGCAAATACATATTACAATATTGTTAGTTTTAACATATATACTTATAGCAACACATCTTTAATAAAAGTACTTTGATACTGTGATTTAAAAACGACAAAACTGCATTGGAAATTGAGATTTCCAATGCAGTTCTTTTTCAAATATTTTCTTAATTTTAACTTAACGTATTTCTTCATCCGAAGTGATTTCGTACTCGCCTGCATCATCACCATAATATTTGTTATAGCGACGTTTATACATTGTATATAAATGAGATACAAGTACTTTTAATATTGCATACGCAGGTATACCTAAAATAACACCAACTATACCTAATAAATTACCTGCACTTAATAAGATAAAAATAATCGTAAGTGGATGAATTTTTAATGTTTTGCCCATAATATTTGGGGAAATAAAGTGACCTTCAATAAATTGAACTGCTGTCCATACAATTACTAATTTTAATAACATGAATGGTGACGTAATTAAAGCAATAATAATAGCTGGAGATATCGCAATCGTTGGGCCGATGTACGGTACTATACTTGTTACAGCAGCAATTGAAGCTAAAATTAAACTGTAATCTAAACCGATGATGCTATATCCAATAAATAATAAAATACCAATACAAAATGACACGATAATTTGACCTTGGATATAAGAACCAACTTGGATACTCATTTTATCTAATAAGTCATGAAAATCTTTTCTAAACTTAGGCGGCATTAAATTTGTTGAAAATTCTTTAAAGCGGTGACCGTCTTTTAACATAAAGAATAAAACAAAAGGTGTTGTTGCAATAACAACGCCAACATTAACTAAAGCCTCAGCAAAATTTTTAACTTTAGAACCAAAACCGTTAAAGTAATCAGAAACCATCGAAGGTAGCTTTTTAGCTAATGAATCTAACTGATCTTGTATTTGAACATAAAAATTAGAAATTAAAGAATACTTCGTTACACTATCAATAAATTTATTTACTTTATCAACATAATACGGAAAATTATTCCCAAAACTTTTAAACTGTGCTCCGATTACTGGTATTAATAAATTAATAGCTAGTGCAATGACACCAACAATAACTAAAAATAATATAATAACTCCCCAAAGCCTTGAAATATTATAGCGTTCCATTAAATTCACTAAGGGATTAAATAAGTAATATAAAATAATAGATACTATGATTGGTGCGATAATCGTATTAAAAACAATAATAAATGGTTTGAAAATATAAGAAACTTGGTCAAAAATAAAAATTGCACAACCGATAAATATTAATATAAGTAAGGCAAAGGCTAAATCTTTTCCACCTATAAATTTCATAAAACGCGATTCAGGAAAACTTAAATTCAATTTTCTTTTTTTTGAATGATTATCTTGCTTTAATTGCTCTTCATTCGACATAAAATCACCATACCTTAAATTTTTTCAAAATATACAAATCATTTAGAACATAATGATGAAACTATGTATCTTTATACCTCTATACATGTAGTTCCATATTTAAAATAACTAATTTTAATCATAACACAATGTACATTTTTCAAACATATATATTTTGTCACATTTGATTTACAACTAATCATATTCTTAATAAGCGTAAAAACTATAAAGTATTTTATAAACGCATTGCTTTATTTTAAATGATTGAGAAAAATAAGCAAATATTTAAGTATTCAAAAAAGCAGTAATACGAAATCATAAAGTACTACGGATTTCATATTACTGCTCATATATGGATAAAATTTCACAAACATACAATAAATGCATTAAGAAAATAGTTTTACGCACATTCAAATATGATACATGAATTATTTCTTTTTCATGCCCCAACTCTCGATGCCGAATAAATTAATTTCCAACTCTTCAGGTTTAAACACAGGTTTTTTGCCTGCTTTACGTTGACGTTGATAGTCGTTCATTACTGCGAAAGCTATATTAGACAAACCAATAATAGCAACTAAGTTGACAATTGCCATTAGACCCATAAACACATCTGCTGTACCCCATACAGTTTCAGTTTTAACCACTGATCCTACAAATACAAGTACTACCACTAAACATCTAAAAATGAATAACACCGATTTATTTTTCCATAAGAATTCCATATTAGATTGGCCATAATAATAGTTACCAATAACAGAAGAAAAAGCAAATAAAGTAATTGCAATTGTTAAGAAAATACCCCCTGCATTACCTAAATGTTCATTTAGTGCTGATTGTGTTACTGCCACACCTTGTGCTGCATTTTCACCAAATTCTAATCCTGTATATAGTAAAATCATAATTGCCGTAGCGGTACACACTAGCATAGTATCAAAGAATACACCTAATGATTGAATTAACCCTTGTTTAACTGGGTGAGGCGCAGCAGCTGTGGCAGCGGCGTTAGGTGCCGAACCCATACCAGCTTCGTTTGAGAACAAACCACGTTTAATACCTTGAAGAATTGCTGCACCAACAGCGCCTCCAGTTACTTGTTCAAATCCAAATGCACTTTTAATGATTGTTCCAATCATCGGGATAATTTGATCATAGTTAAGTATTAAAATGACAGCAACTAAACCAATATAAACAATTGCCATAACTGGCACAATGATTGATGATAATGTCGCGATACTTCTAACACCGCCAAATATAATAATCGCTGTAACAATAGCTAATATAATACCCGTCACTATAGGACTTATATTATATTGCGTTTTTAATGACTCAGCAATGGTATTAGATTGCACTGTATTAAACACAAATGCAAACGTTACAGTAATTAATACTGCAAAGACGATACCTAACCATTTTTGGTTGAGTCCTTTAGTTATGTAATATGCAGGCCCACCACGAAACCCGCCATCTTCATCAGGTACTTTATATACTTGTGCTAAGGTTGCTTCGATAAAGGCACTCGCTGCCCCAATAAATGCAATGACCCACATCCAAAACACAGCACCAGGTCCACCTAACACAATCGCAGTGGCAACACCTGCAATATTACCAGTACCAACACGAGAACCAGCACTTATTGCAAACGCTTGAAATGGCGCAATACCTTTTTTTCCATTATCTAATGTTTCAGGTTTTTCTCCAATCGCTCGAAACATTTCTGGTATCCATCTTAATTGTACGAATTTAGAACCAATAGTAAAAAATATACCAGCTGTAATTAAAAGTCCAATTAAATATTGTGACCAGATTAAATCATTTCCGACTTGAACAAACGTTTTGAACCAATCCGGAATCAAACTATCAAAATTGCTCAATTTAATCCCTCTCATCTATCAAATAAATTTTTATAATAAAATCAAGAGATTTATAGCATATGTTCTGTGCACAGAAAACGATAAATTATTTATGTACACAGGAAAATGAATGAATAAGTTAAGTACAAATCGTAAAGCTTTGTGCAACACTATTTCACGTTACTATAAATCTCTTGTTTTATTTTTATGGCAACTTAATGGTATTTTATCATTATATTGTTGTATTTACTAACAGAAATTTTAAAATTACCTTATTTGATGATTAAGTTTTCCACTTCACCAAATTCTTTTACATCGACGATAAAACTACCATTTGTATATTGTTCTGATAAATGAATGTCTTTGATATTGCCACTTTCTTCGTGTCGTTTAGAAGTTATGGTATAAGTCGTATCATCAGGATGAATTATATGAGCTGCGACGATACGATGTGGTAATTTTTTAAGTTCTTTTAAAAGTGTAATACCACGTTGTGCACGTTTCGCTTGTTGTAATACTTTAAATCCTATACGTTTTAATGATCCACGTTGCGTCGCCATTAATATAGAACTACGTTCATTAATAACTTGCGTTAACACGACATAATCTTCATCTTTAAGGTTGATAGATTTCACCCCAGCTGCTCTAAGACCAGTGTCTGATAACTCATCGCTATTATAAGTTAATGACATACCTTTATATGTTATAGCAGTAAGTATTTGGGCGTCTTCTATTCTCATTACGTCTATGATTTCATCATCACCTTTTAATTTCATGGACACTAACGGCTTATTATAACGTGATGTTTTGAACATAGAAACATTACTTTTCTTAATCATGCCATTGCGTGTAGCTAAAATATAAAATGCTTCGGGCTTGAAATCACTTTCGCAGAAAGCATCAATGACATGTTCATCTTCGTCTATTGGGACGATTTGTGAAACGTGTTGCCCTAAATCTTTCCACTTAATTTCTGAAAGTTTATGCACTGGTATATAAAGGTATCTACCTTTATTAGTGAACACTAACGCGGTATCTAACGTGTTAGCTTCTTGATATTTAAGCATCATATCGCCATCTTTAACCCCAAGTTCTTCTACACCGCTTGCGTTAAAACTACGTAAAGAAGTTCGTTTAATATAACCATGTTTTGTAATGCTCACCATCACATTCTCACTTGGTACCATAACTTCTTTATCAATTTTAATTTCACTGATTTCTGCTTCAATTGAAGATAAGCGTTTTTGTTTATATTTATTCTTAATTTCATTTAATTCGTCTTTGATAACATTTAATAAAGCATCGTGATTATCTAATATATTTTTTAAATACGCTATTTTAGCCTTTAATTCATCATGTTCTTCTTGTAATTGCACGATATCCGTATTCGTCAAACGATATAATTGCAATGTTACAATTGCTTCAGCTTGTGCTTCTGTGAAATCAAATTCAGCTACTAAATTGTCTTTAGCGTCTTTTTTGTTTTTAGAATTTCTAATAAGTTTAATCACTTGGTCTAAAATAGATAGTGCTTTCATTAGACCTTCTACAATATGCATTCTACTTTCTGCATTATCTAACTCAAAACGCGTACGCTTCGTCACCACATCAATTTGATGATTAAGATAACTATCTATAAACTGACGTACACCCATAAGTACTGGTCTACCTTCACTAATTGCAACCATATTAAAGTTATATGAAACTTGTAAATCTGTATTTTTGTACAAATAATTCGCAACCGCTTCGCTGTTAACATCTTTCTTTAATTCAATAGCAATACGTAAACCAGTACGATCAGTTTCGTCACGGACTTCTACAATACCATCAACTTTTTTATCTGCACGTAACTCATCCATTTTTTTAACGAGCGCACTTTTATTAACTTCGTATGGTAACTCTGTGACAATTAATTCTTTTCTACCGTTTCGCAATTCTTCAACGTTTACTTTTGAACGAACTACAATTTTACCTTTTCCAGACTCATACGCTTTCTTGATACCATCTATCCCTTGAATAATACCACCTGTTGGAAAATCAGGGCCTTTAATATATTTCATTAATTGACTTACTGTGATATTAGGATTGTCAATAAATTTTAAAGTGGCTTGTATCACTTCAGCTAGGTTATGTGGCGGTATATCAGTAGCGTACCCTGAAGAAATACCTGTACTTCCATTGATTAACAAATGCGGCAAGCGTGCTGGTAAAACCATTGGTTCCATAGTTGTATCATCATAGTTCGGCATAAATGGCACTGTGTCTTTGTTGATATCCCTTAATAATTCTTCAGAAATCCTGCTTAATTTCGCTTCAGTATAACGCATCGCTGCTGCTGGATCGTTATCTATACTACCATTATTACCTTGCATTTCTATCAATACATGGCGTAATTTCCAATCTTGACTCAGACGGACCATTGCATCGTAAACTGACGTGTCACCATGAGGGTGATATTGTCCGATAACGTCACCAACCGTTTTCGCACTTTTACGGAAGTTTTTATCAAATGTATTACCGCTGGAATACATTGCGTATAAAATACGTCTTTGAACAGGTTTGAGACCATCACGAACGTCTGGCAGTGCACGCTCTTGAATGATATATTTACTATATCTACCAAATCGATCGCCAATAACATCTTCTAGCGACAAATCTTGAATTATTTCACTCAATTTATTTCCTCCTCATCGGAATAATCCTGTTCTAGTATTTGAATTTCATTATTATCTAAAATACTTTGATCTTCTTGAAGTCCAAATTCAACATGTTTTTCAATCCATTCACGTCTAGGAGCTACTTTATCTCCCATTAATGTTGTTACACGTTTAGATGAACGCAATTCATCATCAACTTGAACTCGAATAAGCGTTCTTGTCTCTGGGTTCATTGTCGTTTCCCATAATTGATCCGCGTTCATTTCTCCTAAACCTTTATAACGCTGTAAACTAAATCCTTTACCTAATTTCTTTTGAAGTTTTTCTAATTCTTCATCTGTCCAAGCATACTCTATTTTTTTAGAAGCCCCTTTACCTTTTTCTAGTTTATATAACGGTGGTAAAGCTATAAACACTTTCCCAGCTTCTACTAAAGGTTTCATATATTTAAAGAAAAAAGTTAATAGTAATACTTGGATATGAGCGCCATCTGTATCGGCATCTGTCATAATAATAACTCTATTATAATTGCTATCTTCTATTTTAAATTCATTACCGACACCAGCGCCAATAGTATGAATAATTGTATTGATTTCTTCATTTTTAAATATATCTTCTAAACGTGCTTTCTCAGTATTAATCACTTTACCTCTAAGTGGTAAAATTGCTTGATATTTACGGTCACGACCTAATTTAGCAGAGCCACCAGCTGAATCCCCCTCTACCAAATAAAGTTCTTTTTTCTCTGTATTTTTACTTTGTGCTGGCGTTAACTTTCCTGATAACAATGTATCTTTACGCTTATTTTTTTTACCCGAACGTGCATCTTCCCTTGCTTTACGAGCTGCTTCTCTTGCTTGTTGGGCTTTCAATGCTTTTTTAACGAGGGTTTTAGATAATTGCCCCTTTTCTTCAAGGTAATATGGCAATTTTTCAGATACAACAGAATCTACAGCACTTCTTGCTTCTGGTGTACCCAATTTAGATTTAGTTTGACCTTCGAATTGTAACAACTCTTCTGGAATACGAATTGAAATAATAGCTGTCAAACCTTCTCTAATATCATTTCCATCTAAGTTTTTATCTTTTTCTTTTAATTCATTTATACGTCTTGCGTAGTCATTAAAGACACGTGTCATTGCTGTTTTGAAACCAACTTCGTGTGTACCACCATCTTTAGTACGTACATTGTTAACAAAACTTAAAAGACTTTCTGAATATTGGTCATTATATTGAAATGCTACTTCTACTTCTATGTCATTCGCATTTCCCGCAAAATTGGCCACATCATGTAATACTTCTTTACCTTCATTGACATAGCTTACAAACTCTTTAATCCCATCTTCATAATGGAATACATCTTCTCTTTCTTTGCCCGCTCTTAAATCTTTAAGCGTTATTCTTAAATTTTTAAGTAAAAATGCAGATTCTTGTAAACGTTCACTAAGGACATCGTAGTTAAAAGATGTGGCTGACTTGAAAATCTCAGCGTCTGGTTTAAAAGTTACTTTAGTACCAGTTTTTTTAGTTTTTCCTAGTTTTTCCAGGCCTGTAGCTGGTAAGCCACCATGGCTAAATTTCTGCTTATAGATAGCGCCATCTCTATAAATTTCTACTTCCAGCCATTCACTTAATGCGTTTACTACTGATGCACCCACACCATGTAGACCACCAGACGTTTTATATCCACCTTGTCCAAATTTTCCGCCTGCGTGAAGTATTGTAAATATAACTTGGACTGTAGGTTTCCCTGACGTATGAATACCTGTTGGCATACCACGTCCATCATCTTCTATAGTGATACTCTCATCTTTGTTTATCGTAACTAAAATTTCACTACCAAAGCCGTTTAATACTTCATCGACGGAATTATCGACAACTTCATATACTAAATGATGTAAACCACGTTTATCAGTAGACCCAATATACATACCGGGTCTCTTTCTTACGGCTTCTAACCCTTCAAGAACCTGAATGGAATCATCCGAATAATTATTTTGTTTATTCATTGCCAATCGTTTCGCCCTCCTACAAACGTACGTTCGTTTTTAAAACTATACATTAGTTATTCTTATATAAATCTTGATAAATTGCAAGTATCAAATTTATAATCGAACCGTGTTTTACTACTCTTATAAATTTTATTCGTCTAACTATGGTCTTATGTGGTAAAATAATTCTAATGTCATTAAAGGATGTGGATTATGTATGGTGATGATAATTATCATGTTAATACTAAGTTATCTCATTGGTGCTTTCCCAAGTGGCTATGTAATAGGTAAGTTATTTTTCAAAAAGGATATTAGACAATTCGGTAGTGGGAACACTGGAGCGACGAATAGCTTTAGAGTATTAGGTAAACCAGCAGGGTTCCTAGTTACTTTTTTAGATATATTTAAAGGGTTTATCGTTGTATTCTTCCCACTATGGCTTCCAGTTCATGCAGACGGTGCTATTAGTACATTTTTTACAAATGAACTCATCGTAGGGGCATTTGCGATTCTAGGTCATGTTTACCCGATTTATCTTGGGTTTAAAGGGGGAAAAGCAGTTGCAACCAGTGCCGGCGTTATACTTGGAATCAACCCTATCTTATTAATCATATTAGCAGCAATTTTCTTTGGTATATTATATTTAACGAAATATGTATCACTATCAAGTATTATCGCGTCAATCTGTTGCGTAATTGGTGCGTTACTTATTCGAGATTATATTCTCCTTGTGGTGAGTATGGCTGTGGGTGTGTTATTAATATTCAGACATCGCACAAATATTGTTAGAATTTTTAAAGGTGAAGAGCCTAAAATTAAATGGATGTAACTATTACACGTGTCACGAGCAATCAATAAGTAAATAGTAACAAAATATTACTTAGGCTGGGACATCAACCAATGTCTCAGTCTAAAAATATAATATTAATTAGAAACAACTCATTTGAAAATATGCTAATATCGCACTTTTTAAATTGAGAAGCCAATATCTGAGCGGAACAAGGAAGTCTTATGATGAGATTGGATTTTTGTTCCGCTCTTTTTTAAATCATCATTATAGCTGTAAATGCGTAATAATAAATCAATTTGTTTTAAAGAAAATTAAGATTAAATATGTTATACTACTTTTATTATTACTCAAAATTGGGTAATACAAATAATACTAATTTTTTAAATTAGTAACCAATTGTCACAAGCTATAACTTGTGAAATGAGAGGGGACTTTTATTATGGATATAAAACTTTCAGATAACGCTGTATCTTGGTTTAAAGATGAACTTGATTTACCTGAAGATAACAAAGTCTTACAATTTTTCGTTCGCTATGGTGGAGAATTCCAATTAAAACAAGGATTTAGCCCTGCATTCAGTGTTGATCAAAAAGACGATGTAGAAATTGGTTACGAAAATCATTTTGATGGTTTAGATGTAGTAATTGCAGAAAAGGATTTATGGTATTTTGAAGACCATGATTTATTCATAGACATCAGTGATAGCGTGGATGAAATTTCTTACAGTGCTAAATAATTTTAATAGCTAAAATAAACTCAACACAGTTTATTAATCATATATATGAATTATATACTTAAAAAAGAAGCGGAACAGAAATCATATTTGGGATTTCTGTTCCGCTTTTATATTTCAGCTCTAGTCGTCTACTGTCTATATAGTATGCGAGGTCAAGACGTTATCTATGTCCGGCCTCCTTTTTGTTGATTTGTATAAATTTTTTAGTGTTATAAGTATTAGTGTACATCCCCAAAATACACTCCCGTAAAATTTATGTATATTCATGCACAATTCATATACTTATTTTAACTATGATAAACCATTCACAACCTCTAAATCTTCTCCTGCTTTATTTCGCTTTTCTACTTCTGAATATACTGCATGCCATTCAGGAAAATACTTATCTAATCGAATAGGCTTAAAGTTATCTTTTCGTATACAAGTTAACACTGTAGAGCCAGTAGTAGCTAGTTCTCCATCATTATTATATACTTCATAATAATATATAGATCTTAAGCGTGTATATTTTTCGACCCACGTTTTAATCTTCACTGTTTCTGGATACTGAATTGTTTTAATGTACTTAATATTTAAATCTGTAACTGGTGAAATGATGCCTGAATCTTCCATATCTTTGTAACTAAAACCTAATTTTGAAATATAATCTGTTCGTGCTACTTCAAACCAAGTAGGATAATTACCGTGATATATCACACCCATTTGATCAGTTTCAGCATAGCGTGAAGGAATTTCTGTCATACTATAAATCATTATAAACGTCCTCTTTTCAATTGTTCATATCATACTATATAAATAATAACATAAAAAAGGGGTGGAACAGAAATCACATTTTCTAAAATGATTTCATTGCCCACCCGGTAAGAATGATTGGAAAAGAATATAAGCGCTTAGTCCTAGCATAAGAGCTACGCATCCTTATAAACGACCAAATATTAATTTAATTGTTTCTCATCCCAACCATTTACTATTCAGTCATCCGTGAAGCTAAACTATTTTATATACTAGCCTCACTTATTTATTTGAATCAATAGCAAATCATTTATTCGTTTGCTAATTTATTTCTTAATACCAGTTGTAAAATACCGCCGTGACGATAATAATCAATTTCTACATGTGAATCGAAACGCGCAATTGCTTCAAAATCAATGACTTCACCGTTTTCTTTTTTAGCAGTTACTTTTACTAAATCATGCGGTTTTACATTTTCATCGATATCTACAGAAATAATTTCTGTACCATCTAATCCTAAGCTCTCTGATGAATCACCATCTTTAAATTGTAATGGTAAGACACCCATCATAACTAAGTTCGAGCGGTGAATACGTTCATAGCTTTGAGCGATAACCGTTTTAACACCTAATAAATTTGTACCTTTAGCAGCCCAATCACGTGAAGAACCCATACCATAATCGTTACCAGCTAGCACTACTAATCCAGTACCATCTTCTTTATATTTCATAGCTGCATCATATATAGGCATTTGTTCACCAGTTGGCCAGTAAGTTGTAAAACCACCTTCAGTACCTGGTGCTAATTCGTTTTTAATACGAATATTCGCAAATGTACCACGTACCATTACTTCGTGGTTACCACGACGAGAACCGTATGAGTTAAATTGACGAATCGGTACGCCATGATCTAATAAATATTTACCTGCTGGCGTATCCTTACCGATAGCACCTGCTGGAGAAATGTGATCAGTCGTAACTGAGTCGCCAAATTTGCCCATAACACGTAAATTATTTAATGATTTAATCGCTTCTGGTTCTTTTGATAAATTTTGGAAGAATGACGGGTTCTGGATATATGTTGATTCTGGATCAAAGTCATATAACGGTTGATCTGTCACGTCAATTTCGTTCCACATTTCATTATTGTTGTAAACAGTTTCATACTCTTCTTTGAATAATTTAGGCGTAACGACACTATCTACAGTGTCAGCTACTTCTTTAATTGATGGCCAGATATCTTTTAAGTAGATATCTTCTCCGTCTTCACCTTTACCTAAAGGTTCATTTTGCAAATCAATATCAACCGTACCTGCAAGTGCGTAAGCAACTACTAATTGAGGAGAAGCAAGATAGTTCGCCTTAACTAGTGGATGAATACGTCCTTCAAAGTTACGGTTACCTGATAAAACAGAAGTTACAAGTAAGTCTTCTTCAGCAATCGCTTTTTCGATTTCTTCTAATAGCGGACCCGAGTTACCAATACACGTTGTACAACCATAACCTACTAAGTTAAACCCAAGTTCATCTAAATATGCTTGTAATCCAGAATCTCTTAAATACCCTGTAACAACTTTTGAACCAGGCGCTAATGAAGTCTTAACGTATTCAGGTACTTTCAAGCCTTTTTCAATTGCATTTTTCGCTACTAACCCAGCACCTAACATAACATATGGGTTTGATGTGTTCGTACAAGATGTAATCGCAGCAATTGCTAAATCACCAGTCGTCATTTGCGTTGTAGATCCATCTTTAAATTCAATGGTTGCTGTCTTATCAAATTCACTTTCGTCAAAACCATGCCCTTGGTTACCCGCTGGCGCAGTAACAGATTTTTCAAATTCTTCTTTCATATCACTTAAGAAGATTAAGTCTTGTGGACGTTTTGGACCTGATAGTGAAGCTTCAACTGTAGATAAATCTAATTCGACTACGTCAGAGTATTCTGGTTCATCTTTATCCGCAGTAAAGAACATGCTATTTTCTTCTAAATATTTTTTAACTAATTCAATTTGTTCTTCTGAACGACCAGTTAAGCGTAAATATTTTAAAGATTCTTCATCTACTGGGAAGAAACCGCAAGTTGCACCATACTCAGGGGCCATGTTTGCAATTGTTGCTCTATCAGCTAATGGTAAATGTTCTACACCTGGACCAAAGAATTCTACAAACTTGCCGACAACACCTTTTTTACGTAATTCTTGAGTAACACGTAATGCTAAATCAGTTGCAGTTGCCCCTTGTGGTAACGCATTAGATAATCTAACACCAATTACTTCAGGAATTGGGAAATAAGATGGTTGACCAAGCATTCCGGCTTCTGCTTCAATACCACCAACACCCCAACCTAATACGCCTAAGCCGTTAATCATAGTTGTGTGAGAGTCAGTTCCAACTAATGTATCAGGGAAAGCCACTATTTCACCGTCAACTTCACGTGCATGGACCACATTAGCAAGATACTCTAAGTTAACTTGGTGGACGATACCAGTTGCTGGTGGTACCGCACTGTAATTATCAAATGCTTTTGTAGCCCAATTTAAAAATTGATAACGTTCATAGTTTCTTTCAAATTCTAATTGCATGTTTCTTTCTAGTGCATCTGGATTTGCATAGCTATCGACTTGAACTGAATGGTCAATAACTAAATCTACTGGCACTTCTGGGTTAATCTTGTTTAAGTCTCCCCCAACATCATTCATAGCTTTACGTAATGACGCTAGGTCAACTACTGCAGGAACACCAGTGAAGTCTTGTAAAATAACACGTGATGGCTTAAAAGGTACTTCACCCTCTGTACCTTTATTGAATTCAGACAACGCTTTGATGTGTTCTTCAGAAATAACAAATCCATCTTCTTGTCTTAATTCAGATTCTAATAATACTCTAATCGAATATGGCAATTTTGATACTTTAGTTAACCCTTGTTCTTCTAAAGTATTTAAATCATAATATGTGTATGATTTTCCATTTAGCTCGAACGACTTTTTCGCTTGCTGTTTTAAATTAGAAGCCATATAAATCCCCCTTGAAATTTTTAGTAATTATATGCCGTTAATTAAATTGTATAATTATATGTAACTTAAAACAACTACCTACTATTATAAACATCTATAATTTAGATTTGAATTTACAATCAGTATGTATAAGTAAAACTTATCGTAAGTGTTTCGTGTAATAAGTTAATATTATTAAATGAGAATGATTATCATTGTTTTTAATAAGGACATTGTCTTGGTTTATAAACATATTTATAAAAGCAAAAAGTGGGACAGCAATCACATTTAAAAAAATGTTTTCTGTCCCACTTTCTTTAGATATAACTTTATTTCTTGGATTTTTCCGTATCTCTTAGAGGCGCTCTTCTATTAATCATTTCATCTTCAAAATCCTCTTGTTGATATTGTACATAGTCTTGAAGTCTATGCTTATTAGGCGTCAATGTTAAACCTAAGAATTTACGTTCTTTATTGGCATCTTTGTAGAATGAAGTCATCATCATTATTACTACAAAAGAGAATGGTAACGCACTAATAATGGCCGCACTTTGAATTGCATTTAATGCGTCAGCGCCATTGCCGCCACCTGCAAATAGTAATACAAATGCAATTAGTGATTGCGCAATACCCCAAGTTACTTTAACAACATTTGATGGTTCTAATGAACCAAACGAGGTTTGCATACCTAACACAAAAGTTGCAGAGTCTGCAGAAGTAATAAAAAATGAAGCGATTAAAACAAGCGCAATTAATGATAAAACAATGCCAAATGGTATCTCATTAAATACACCAAATAGTTGTGTTTCAGCTGTCATATTGAATAATTCAGGATTCTTTTTACCTGTTTCAATACCTAGAACACCAAATACACTAAACCATACAAAACTTACTAAAGCAGGTACTAAAAGTACACCTGCGATAAATTCACGCACTGAACGTCCTTTAGAAACACGTGCGATAAATATACCAACGAACGGACTCCAGCTTAACCACCAACCCCAATAGTAAAGCGTCCAACTAGACATCCACTCACGTTTTTGAGGGTTTTGGGCAGCCGTGTCAAATGTATTAAATAAGAATGAATTTAATAAGCTACCTGTTGAGCTTGTCATCATATTTAAAATCAAAATCGTTGGTCCAATGATTAAAGCTGCAATCATTAATATTGCACCTAAACTAATATTTAAGTTACTTAAATACTGAATACCTCGACTTAATCCAGACCATGCACTCATAATAAACAGTATTGTAACTACTACAATAATAATTGCTTGTACCCAAATAGTATTTGGAATACCGAATAAGTAATTTAAGCCACCGTTAATTTGTAGTGCGCCCATACCTAAGGACACAGCAACACCGACAACTGTAGCAAATACTGCTAACACATCGATTACTGTCCCAATTGGGCCTTCTACTTTATTACCTAAAATAGGGCGTAATGTTCTAGATATCAGTCCTGGTTCACCTTTCCTAAACTGTGCATATGCAAGCGCTAGGGCAACTACACCATAGATTGACCACGCATGAAAGCCCCAGTGGAAAAATGTTGAACGTAACGCTTCAGTATACGCGGCAGTAGTTTTAGGATCTGCATTTGGAGGCGCAGCAAAATCTGCCATAGGCTCAGCAGCACCATAGAATACAAGACCAATTCCCATACCGGCACTAAACAGCATCGCAAACCAAGACACTGTATTAAATTCCGGTTTATCATTTGGTTTACCTAGCTTTAACTTACCGATAGGACTAAATATTAGGAAAACACAGAAGAAAACAATAAATGTCGTAAGAATTAAATAATACCAACCTAATTTGTCAGTGATCCATAGTTTTATTGTATTTGTAACAGTGTCAAATTGTTCCGGAACTATTGCACCAATTAAAACAACTATACCAGTAATAATTGCGCTATAGATAAAAACAGGCGATATCTTCTTACCATTCGGTTGATTTTCAGAAGAATTCACAATAAATTACTCCCTTTCATATTATATTAAGTTTTTAAATCAAAAAAGAAAATTGGAAAAATTAATTACTTTTCTATATTTTAGTTTAATCATTCATAAGAATAACAAACATCTATGTTAATATCAAATTCACTTTCAAAAAGTATTTTCTTAATTTATTAAATATTGTATAATAACTTTTATATTAAATTAAGAGAGGTAATTAATATGCTACAAGAATTCAAAGAATTTGCGTTAAAAGGTAATGTTCTAGATTTAGCAGTAGCTGTAGTTATGGGGGCAGCTTTCAACAAAATTGTAACCGCTTTAGTTTCATACATTATTATGCCTTTAATTGGTTTAATATTTGGTACAGTTGACTTCGCCAAGAGTTGGTCTTTTATGGGGATTAAATATGGTATGTTCGTGCAATCAATTATAGACTTTATTATTATTGCCTTTGCATTATTTATTTTTGTTAAAATTGCGAACACTTTAATTAAACAAGAAGAAGAGGAAATCGAAGAAAACACAGTGTTACTAACAGAAATTCGCGATTTATTACGCGAAAAAAATTAATTTTACACAGCGATATTATTTAAATTTTAGAGTCAAAACATTTCAAATCCCTTATCTATTTTAGCAACAACACTATCATGGATAAGGGATTTTAATTAATTTAATGACATAAAACACGCTGACGAGCCAGAGATTATCAGCTATTTTTTTAAACATTTTATTGCTTTTTAAAGCGGGTTGTACTTTGATACTGGTCTGTTTTCACTTCTAAAATAAGCGGAATACGCTGTTTTAATTCACTCACATGAGATATAATACCCACCATTCTCCCAGAAGATTTCAGACTTAACAGCGTATCTAAAGCTGTTTCAAGTGTTTCTTGATCTAATGTACCGAATCCTTCATCAATAAACATAGAATCTAAAGCAATCCCCCCTGATTCTTGTTGTACTACTTCGCTAAGCCCTAAAGCTAATGCAAGAGAAGCTTGGAACGTTTCCCCTCCTGATAAAGAAGTGATATGTCTTTTTTTATTAGAATGCGAGTCAAAAACATCTATTTCTAAACCACTGTATCCTTTAGAGGTTTGTTCTCTTCGTACCAATTGATATCTTTGTCCAGTCATTAATGATAATCTTTGGTTGGCGTGCGCTAATATACGCTCCAAATAATATATTAAAACAAAGTTTTCTAAAGTTAATTTTTGTTCATTTTTGCCTGATAAAATTTCTGCTAATTGGAAAATCTCTTGTTGTTCTTGGAGTTCTTTGTCCAGATTATCAATAATTTTATTGATTTGTTCTATTTTCTTTTGATTGAACTCTAATTTGTAATGATGTTGACTCAATATTGAACTTGCGTAGTCTAATTTATGCTTTGCTTGTTTATGTGAGGATTTCAACTCTGAAATATCTTGCAATGCTTTGTTGTCAATTTCTGATTTTAGCTGTGCAATAACAATTTCAAGATGTTGTTTTTCTTGATTGTATTTATTTATTTCTAATTCGATTTTGGATTTGTTTGGAACTTCATTTATAGTATGCTCTACTTGCTTAAGTGATGAAAAGCCAATTCTGTTCATTTCTTCATCAATTTTGTTATTGGAATCTTCAATGTCCCTATTTAAACTCTCTAATGTCGTTTTAAGATGATCTTGATCATTTAGCTCTAACGATAATTTATTACTGTCTTTTTGAATCTGTTGTTCTAAGCATTCATATGTTTTTTGGTAATCATTTATTTTCCCTAATTCCTTTTCATAAGCCTTGATAAATGTGTCAACGTTTGTATATGCTGTGGCGCTTTCAAAATCATTGATAGCGGTTGTAAATTCATCTAATTCAAATTGCTTCGTTTTGAGATTTAGTTCAAATTCATGAATTTTTTGGTTTAATGTCATTACTTTGTCTTTAAGCTTTGTAATTGTTTCGTTTTCGGTTTCTAATTGTATTTTAGTTTTTGAAACTTCCCTCATACATTGTTCAAGTGCTTTATAATTGGTTTTTTCTAACTCGTCCAGATTAAATTTATTTAACTGCTCAAGTATATAATGGATTTCACTATCCAATTTAATTTTTTGTTCTTTTAAATCTGTATGTTTTTGTTCCAGTTCGGCTATTTTCTCATGTCTTGTTGTGAGTTCATCAAAATCTATATGTGCTTCTAATGTATGAACTTCATTTCCACAAACAGGACACGTGTCTCCTTGAGCAATTGCTGCTTGTATTTTCGAGATAATTTCTTGTTTATTATTTAAATCAATATTTGTTTTATCAATCTTTTGATATTCCTCTTCCGCTGTGCTTAAGTTAACATCAATTTGTTTTTTTCTAGCTGTTTTGTCAGCTTTTTTTTCTTGTAATTTAAGATATTCATTTTTGTGTTGTTCATTTTGCTTATATGTTTTAATATCGTTATCCAATTTGTTTATTTTTTCATTGAGTTGTTCAATTTTTTTATAATCGGGTTCCCTCCCGTTTAATTGCGCTATATAAGTATTAAGCTGCTTCTTTTCTTTTTTATAATCGTCTTCAAGTTTTGTATATTCATTTTTTAAACTTCCAATTTTTAAGTATGCAGTTTTATATTTATCATATTTGTTATAAAATAATTTGCAGTTTTCTATAAATATCTTAGATTTTTCTATAGATTGAGTTAAAGATTGGTGATTTTTGAATTGTTTTTTATTTTTCTCTAATTGTTCGTTTAAATTTGCTATGTAAGCCGCTTTTTTTGAAATATTTACTTTTATTTCGTCATGCTTTTTTAGTAATTTTTCTTTAGTATCAAATAAATTTGCTAAAGGTCTTACTTCATTAATCTCTTTTAACAGTTTCATTTGATTTTGGATATTATTTTCTTCTGATAACAATTTATTGTACTCTGTTTGTTTTTGTTCAAGGTTTGTCATCGCTTCTTGAAGTTTTAGATTGGTATTTAATTGGCGCTCAATCTTTTCAAATGTTTCTTTACATTTATCTCTTTTAGCAATTAAATCATTTTGAATAGTCTCACCTATTATTTTAAATTCTGGTAATACAGATTTAATTTTATTAGTCTGTCTTGCATTTATTGCTTTATATTCATTTAAAGTGTCCATATTAAACGTTTCTAAATCTTCCCAATCTGTCTCAAGCGCGTGATATCGCTTTTCAATTTGTATTCTTACTTTTTTTACGTCATCATTTAGCATTGCTTGTATTTCTTCGAATCTTTGACTATTAAAAAGCGTTCTTAATATTTCTTGCTTCTCTATACTTTTAGATAATAAAAATCGTTTAAACTCACCTTGAGGTAAGATAAACAGTTGTCTAAACTGTTCAGTATTGACTCCCAATAATGCTTTAATAAATTGGTTACCAGCATTTACTTTGCTTTCTCGTAATTCAAATACATCTTCCAATTGGTATATAGCAAGTTGACCGAGCGTTTTATTTTTATTTCCTTCTTTTATAAATGAACCTTGGCGATTAATTTTAAAAATTGTGTTTCTTAATTTAAATTCGAATTCTACAGACATTGGTGTTTTACCGTCTGCAAAATGACTTCGTAAATCACTCTCACTTCTATCTTTAGTGGATGCTTCTCCGAACAATGCAAATACAATAGCATCAAATATCATTGTTTTCCCAGAACCCGTCTTCCCACTAATTAAAAACAACTGGTCGTCATTAACTTGTTGAAAATCAATAGTTTCATCCAAGAAAGGACCAAAGTTTTTTAGCTTTAATGTTAAAGGTCTCAATGAGTTTGGCCTCCTTCAAGTAATTCGTTTAATACTTTACCGATTTTTTTATTTTGAACACTAGTTAAAGTTTCATTCGTAATATTTTCATAAAATTTATTAATAATTGTTTCATCATCTAATTTTTGAATTTCAATGTTTTCGTGATGAATGGGTGTATTAAACTCAAAAGTTTTGTTTGTAAGCGCTAATGTATTAGGATAAATTTGTTTTAAATGCATCATTGGATCACTGACATGTGACATATGCTTCAGCTTGAAATGTAAGTAATTATATTTGTCTTTTATCTCTAGTTTTTCTTGGATTGCATCATCATAATTTCCTTCAACTACCTCCAATTGCCTTAAAGGGGTTAAAGGTCTAAATTTACTTTTAATTTCATTATCAATTATTTCAATTACTCTGTAACCTTTTGGTTGTGTAGATTCTGAAAAAGAATATTGTAATAATGAGCCACTGTAATGTACAAAATTAGAATTGATACTAAAAGGATGATGTAGATGACCTAACAATACTTGATCGAAACGTTGAAATGAACTTTCTTCAACTGATTCAACTGTACCAATTGTTAATGGTCTCTCAGATTCAGTTCTAATTCCGCCTTGGACAGTAAGGTGACCTACTAACATATTCGTCTTATCTCGATCCAAATGCTGCGTCATATATTCAATGGATTTCGATAAAGCTTGCTGATGCGTTTCAATCATTTTATCACCAAAGAAATAACTTGTTTCATTAACTGTAGAAAATGGTAAAGTATAAAAATCAATATTCCCTATTGAAACAGGACTTGCCATATCTTCAAGCGAAGTCCGAATATAAAGTTGAGATTTCTCAAACCATTTTGAACCATAATTGAGTCTTTCTTTACTGTCATGGTTGCCATTAATCATAATTAATGGCATATTCATTTCTAAATTTAATGTATTTATTGTACTTTCTAATAATTGAATTGCTTCTTTGTTAGGGTAACTTGTATCATATAAATCACCTGCAATTACAATCACATCAGGTTGTTCATCTACCATTGCTTTTATAAATGATTCTAATATATAAGATTGGTCTTCAAGCAATGATTTTCCATTCAAAATTTTGCCTAAGTGCCAATCTGCTGTATGTATCACTTTCATATTACCACTCCTGTAAGAACCTTTGTTCGCTTTTATATTACAATATGCCTCATTATCACACAAGTATAGTTTCATGATAAAAAAATAGGCTACTTAACCCCTACGAAACAAGGAAATTTAGCAGCCTCTTAATACCAAATATATTCAATTTCTGGGATGTAGTTATTTCAAACTCAATCTATTAAAGTTCTTTTAATTTTTTTATATTTATATAACATGGCTAATCTCCATGGTACAATCATGCAAAATGCAAGTAAGAAGAACATACCAGCAATTTCCCCTGGATCAATTTGATTACTAACAAATATTTTGATTATAGTTCTAATTAGTAATAGCGAAATTAAAATGATAGGAAAAGCTTTGGAACGCTTCATATATATTTCACTACCCTGTGTTTCAAATTTAGATGTCCATATCAATACTGTTGAAAAAAGAACACCTAATATAATACATTCTATGATTTCAATACCTGTTAATCTAAAGTAAGGTACCACATACATAAGTGCACCTGTTGCCATGAAGAAAGGAGGTAGAACGATTTTCTTTTCATTTACTGGGTATTCTTGTGCTTTCATTCTTACAAAAATAACGCCAATACCCATTAAAAAAGCTACTACTATAGAAAATACTAAATATAACATGCTTACACCTTCTTTAAGTTACTAGCTTAACTCTCACCTTGAATAGTATATCACTTAACCATTTAATATTCAGTATTTTTAAATTAAAACATCGCATGTTATATTTTATTGCATTCTTCAACATGTATGGATTGGCTCAAAACAATAAACAGAGCTGTTTATACATTAGTTATCTTAAAATAACATGCTCAATCACGGGAAGTATATTGGAAGATGAATCCAAAATAAAATAAGCCTTGTTAAAGACTTATCTTATCTTTCATTATTTAAATAGCGCGTGTACTATCGCATGCTGATAACGCATTTTCTAAAGTGTATCTAAGGTAGTTCATATCATGCATTTGCATTGCATTATGATATCGTTTGAATTCTTCATCGGTAGAAAAGTTAATATGCATATTTGCTAGTCGATCTAAAACTTCTTTATCTTCCATGTCATAAGCACTCTTCACTTATTTATACCTCCCTTATATATACAAATTATAACAAATTTGATTTTACAATCAAATATTTACTGAATATTTAAAAAATAAATATCATACTTTCACTATTTAAAGTAATTCATATTCATTTAAAAAAAGTCTAAAAAGAGAGACCTAATATTAAAAAATAGACAAAGATTTAAAATAATATAAAATACTAACATGTGGTTATTAGACCCTTTTTATATACAAGCATATGGCATTTTTATAATCAGCCAAAATTTAACAAGGTTCAAAAATTGTGAAACAAAAGTCTATTTTCGTGGACTTACACATGAACAGCAAAAAAGTGAGCGAAATATAAAATAACGCATTTGAAACTACAAATGTGAATAAATGCTTTATGCTACCAAATTAAAAATAAGGGCTGATGACTACTTGTCTAAAGTAGTATTCAGCCCTTTTATGACGCGCTATTTTTTCTTCTTGAATGCGTCGTCTTGATTTTTGTTCATCATTGTCATCATTTGATTTATTTTCTTTTGAGATGGTTTTTGACCCATTTGCATCAGCATCATTCGTAGCATTTCTTCATTAATTGGTGGGTTCTTTTTCAGATAATCCATCATATATTTTCTTGCAAGGAAAAATCCACCGACTAGTCCTAGAATTAGTGCTAACACGATTAATAAAATCGCTAACCAAGTTGCCATTGTTTCACCCACTTTCCTATCCTAATGAATTTTACTAAAATAAGTGCTCCTTTTCAAGAGCTACTCAATTAAGTTATACTTCCAACCTTATGTATTATATCAATTATAAATTCAGTTTGTAAATATAATCCAAATTTTATTTATAATAAAAAATTGGTATGAGAGCTATCGCTCTCATACCAAA
>FLSG01074157.1_pt1 | contig 125385 bp, 98 predicted proteins | sample 1550511 | NCBI WGS metagenome assembly FLSG01 (sample SAMEA4031768, study PRJEB14383) | metagenome | biome: human; feature: oral; material: saliva | place: Philippines | collected 2014
TATCTTTATATTGTAGTAAAATAGGTAAATCCGCTTTGATTCTCAAATAGAATAATAATTAAATTATAAAATATCCTATTATTTAAGAATATGAACATTATATTTTACTTTAAATAATAAATAGAGATAATTGAAAAAGAGGTAAAGTAATGAAATCTATATCGGTCATTGTAACTTATTATAACTCAGAAGATTATATTGAAAATTGCTTGAATAGTCTAAAAAATCAAAGATTCCAAGATTTTGAATTAATATTAGTTAATGATGGCTCAACTGATAATTCAAAAAAAATTGCAAACGATACTATTAAAAATTGGGATCTTCCCATTAAAGTAATTGATTTAAAACAAAACTATGGTCACGCACATGCGAGAAATATTGCGCTACAAGAAGTAACGTCACCGTATTTTATATTTGTAGATTCGGATGATTATCTTGCGTCTTATGCGCTTGCATTTTATATGAAAAAATTAAACCAATATGATGCTTTAATCGCGCCTATCCATTCTTTCACTTTAGATGTTCCACAATACGTAGATCAAAACTTAGTGAAAGTAGAATATTTAAATACAAAATCAAAATCAAATCAATTTTTACGTAAGCATTCAGCATGTAATATTGTTTTCAAGACAGCAATCATGCGCGGCCACGACATTAAATTCAACGAAGATTTAAATATATTTATTGACTGGTCATTCATCTTAGAATTTATTAAATATGCTAATGGATTTGTAAGAGTCAGTAGGTTTCCTTTCTATATCAAAGGCGAAATTTACGACCCATTTGAAAAACCAACGTTATCTACACAAAGCTTTAACATTATTTTCAACGACTATGTATATAGTTTTTCTGATTCGGTGAAACGTGCACCATTAAAAGAAAATAAAAAATTCATCAAAAATAAAATGAAAAATTTATATAAGGATTCATTTGAACCTTCACTAAAGAAAACACCAGAAAGATATGAAGCTAATAGTGAGTTATTACCAAAAGTAACTAAACAATTAATGACTACTATTTTCAAAAGTGAAAAACCATTATTTATTTTAGAATCCTTAATGTTGATGTTTAACAAGAAAAAACCAGCATTTAAAATTAATAAGTTAAGAAAGAATGCACGCTTAGCTAAAAATGTTATTTTACGTCGTAAAAATAAAAATCGTTCATTGTATCTACTTACTGACAATGAAAATAAAGTCAAACCCAATACAATCGTGTTCGAAGCTTTCGGTGGTAAGAACTATAGTGATAGTCCAAAATATATCTATGAATATATGATGAAATACCACCCAAACTATGAATTTATTTGGGTGTTTAGCAAACCTAACCAAGTTTATTTACCTGGTCCTGCTACAAAAGTCAAAAAAGGCTCCAAAGCATATTACGAAGCTTATGCTAACGCTAAATACTGGGTGACGAACGCAAGATTACCATTATACTTAAATAAAAAAGCTAATCAAGTTTACATCCAAACTTGGCACGGAACACCGCTAAAACGTTTAGCTAACGATATGAAAGTTATCCGTATGCCTGGAACCACTACAGAGAATTACAAACGAAACTTCAAAGAAGAAACAAGTCGCTGGGATTACCTTATTTCGCCAAACGCGTACTCATCTAAAATATTTGAAACAGCTTTCTGGATGCCTCCAGAAAAAATACTTGAAATTGGATACCCTAGAAATGATGTATTAGTCAATCACGCTAATGATCAAGATTATATTCAAGAAATCAAAGAAAATTTAAATCTACCTAAAGATAAAAAAGTCATTATGTATGCACCTACCTGGCGTGATGATGAATTTGTTAAAAAAGGTAAATATCTATTTGATTTAAAAATTGATTTAAGTAATTTGCAACAAAAAATTGGTGATGACTATGTCATTTTATTAAGAATGCACTATTTAATTGCTAATGCTTTAGACTTAAGAGGATTTGAAGATTTTGCAATTGATGTATCAGATTATAGCGATATCTCAGAATTATATTTAATCTCTGATTGTCTAATAACAGATTATTCTTCTGTTATGTTTGATTATGGCGTTCTCAAAAGACCTCAAATTTTCTTTGCTTATGACTTAGATAAATATGCTAAAGATTTAAGAGGATTCTACCTAGACTATCATAAAGATTTACCTGGCCCTATTTACCAAGACGCCTATCAATTAGCAGAAGATTTACAACGCTTAGATCAAATTGAAACAGATTATAAAGCAAAAATAAATCAATTCCATGATAATTTCTGTTCAATTGAAAACGGTAAAGCATCGAAAGCCATAGCTGATTTAATAACACATGACAAGTAAATCACAAAACATATAATAACGCCGGTCGCATTAATTCTTTGCGATCGGCGTTATTATATATTACAACATTCATAAATTTTGATTATTTAATAACCTTTATCAGAATTCATTTTATTTTCTTCATTTATCTTTTTCGTCACAGCAAGCAATGTACCAAATGCAATACTGACACTCAGCATCGAGGATCCACCATAACTTAACAATGGGAGCGTTACCCCTGTTAACGGAATTAAGCCTGATATACCTGCTAAATTAACAAACACTTGGATAAATAAGTAGCTCACAATCCCTACACATATTAATTTATAAAAATGATTACGTGTTTTATTCGCATATATAAGACCTTTAAATAAAATAAAACCGTAAATAATTAAAATAAATAATACGCCTATTAAACCAAGTTCTTCAGCAATTACTGTGAAAATAAAGTCTGTATGCGGTTCAGGCAAATACCCTAACTTAGCCACACCATTACCTAGCCCATTACCACTAAATCCCCCATTACCAATAGACATAAGGGCACTTGTCAACTGGTAACCATCGTCACTCTCATACTTAAAAGGGTTTATCATAACGTTAATCCGTTTTAATCTGTATGTATTTTCTGAATCTATCATTAAAGTATAAATCAAATAAAAAACCATAGGGATTAAAGTAAACCCCATAACTTGCAACTTAACTTTATTTGTTATACCTGAATAGATAAGTATACAAGCAATAATACCTACCGTTAATACAGTACCTCCCAAGTCGCCTTGAAGTAAAACTAATACTAAGCCAATACCCAGTAAAAATAAAGGCGCAAAGAGGTAACTTAATTTATGATGCTGTCGACTCGTTAAACGTTGATTAATGATATAAGAAAGATAAAAAATAGAAGTTAACTTTAAAAATTCTGAAGATTGAACACTAAAAAAGCCTAAGTTTATCCAATTTTTTGATCCATTAACTTCTTTACCAAGTAACACAGTTAAACATAACAGCACCAACGTGCCAAATACAATCAACATTTGTACTTTAGTGTGCTTTAATATATTGATATTAATAAATAATGAAATAACAATGATTAAAATACCTAAAACTAAAAAAGTAAATTGTTTTTTCATAAAGTAATCGCTTGAAATCGCTTGGCCACCAGTTAACGCCCCTTTAGCTGCTGGCACCATGCTGGCACTGTATACCATAATAACACCTATAACCCCCAAAATAATAAAGCATATGATCAAACTTATATCTACGCCTTTTTTACTTTCATTTAGTTGTTTAAGCAAGTGCTTCAATTCAATCTCCCCTTAAAAATCTTTATAGTCCAGTTAATCAAATAATAACTCTTTTGACAATGGTTTATATATAATTATTTTATAATTCAAAAAAACAACAAAGCATGCTTTAAACATTTAAAAAAGGTAATGTAAATAATATTTTTAGGTTTACCTAATAATATTATTTTGTTACATTAGAATAGTTGGAGGGAACAAAATGTTAGAAACAAAAAATATTACAGTAACTTATAATAATACAATTGAAGCTTTAAAAGAGATTAGTTTAGAAGTCCCACCAGGTAATATTTATGGCATTATAGGACCCAATGGTGCAGGTAAATCAACGTTAATCAAAGCTATGTTAGATTTATTACCTCATTCTGGTTATACATTATATAATGATAAACCAATCAAAACACAACGTAAAAATTTATCTTACGTTGAGCAAAAAAGTAATATTGATACGACTTTCCCTATGAAAGTCATTGATTGTGTTATTTTAGGTATTTTCCCCACACTTAACCCTTTACAAAGACCGGGTAAACACGCAAAACAAAAAGCTGAAGAAGCTTTAAAAAAGGTTAATATGTATGATTACCGCAATAGACAAATCAGTGATTTATCAGGTGGACAATTTCAACGTATTTTAATTGCAAGAACAATTATCCAAGACGCTGACTTGGTCTTTTTGGATGAACCTTTCGTAGGTATCGATATTACAAGCGAAAATATTATCATTAAATTGTTAAAAGAAATGGCCAGACAAGGCAGAACAATATTAATCGTTCATCATGATTTATCTAAAGTGAATAAATATTTTGATGGGTTAATTCTGCTTAATAAATCGTTAATTGCTTATGGTGCTACTTCCGATGTATTTACTGGAGAGCATATTAAACGTGCATTTGGTTCGGAAATATTAGTGTCATCAGAACAAGGAGGTGCAGACAATGATTCAGCAATTCGTGAGTGATGTTATGGAATTTAGTTTCCTACAACGTGCACTCATTACTTCTATTATTATCGGTATCGTCTGTGGCGTCATCGGTTGCTTTATCGTACTCAGAGGGTTAGCACTTATGGGAGATGCTATTTCTCACGCAGTATTACCAGGTGTAGCCATTTCTTATATGTTAGACGTCAATTTCTTTTATGGCGCTGCATTATTCGGTATTTTAGCTGCACTTGGTATCGGATTTGTAAATCAAAATAGTAATATTAAAAATGACTCTGCAATCGGCATTGTATTTTCATTCTTTTTAGCGTTAGGTGTATTACTCGTTACCAAGGCGCAATCTTCTATTGACTTAACGGAAATTCTTTTTGGTAACGTCTTAACCGTTAAAGGCGAAGATAGAACTTTAACAATGATTGTTGCAGCTATTGTACTCATTATTGTCATTGTCTTCTATAAAGAGCTTTTATTATCTACTTTTGACTCTACTATGGCTGCCGCTTCAGGTTTGCCTGTAAAATTTATACATTATACAATTATGATTTTATTAACATTAGTAACAGTAGCTTCATTACAAACAGTCGGTGTTATCTTGGTAGTTTCTCTACTAATCACGCCTGCAGCAACAGCTTATCTATTATCCAATAGATTATCCACGATGATATTTGTTTCTGCATTTATTGGGGCAATTTCTGCAGTTATCGGCTTATTCTTAAGCTTTTCTTACAATTTACCTTCTGGCGTGGTCATTGTATTAGTTATTACAACGATTTTTATAGTGACATTCTTTTTAGCACCTAAATCAGGTCTCTTATGGAAATCCATTAAAAGTAAACGATCGATTGCGAGGTGAAAACGAATGAAAAAATTAGTTCTACTCATACTCACTTTAATATTATCTGTTATTTTCGTAGGTTGTAGTAGAGAAGATGATATTACATTAAAGTCTAATCATCCCCCTACACAAACCGACAAAGATCAAATTGAAGTCATTACTAGTTTTTCTATGATTGAGGATATGACTAAGTCAATTGGTGGCAAACATGTAAAAGTCACAAATCTTGTGCCTATAGGTACTGATCCGCACGATTATGAGCCAAAACCAGACGACATGAAAGATATTGCACGCTCAGATTTAATTTTGTATAACGGGCTAAATTTAGAAGGCGGGGACAAAGGTTGGTTAGCTAAGGTTTTAGATACAACAGACTATCAAAAACGTAACGCTGTGGCCGTATCCAAAGATGTAAAACCTATGTATATTGGAGATGAGGATAATAAAGAAGTTAACCCACACGCTTTCATCGATCCTTATGTTGGAGAAAAAATGGTAAAGGCTATTACTTCCTCTTTAATACAAAAAAATCCTGAGCATGAAGCATATTTCAAAAAAAATGAGGCACGTTATTTAAAATCGCTACATGAGATTGAACGTGATTACGATAAAAAATTAAACAGCATCCCCAAGGATAATAAGGTATTCGTGACGAGTGAGCAGGCGTTCCAATATTTAACCTCACGCTATAATTTAAAAGAAGGTTATATTTGGGCCATAGATACAGAAGAAAATGGTTCTCCAGAACAAATTAAGAATTTAGTTCAATTTATTCACAGAAACAAACCTCCTGTACTATTTATCGAATCTAATGTAGATAAACGGCCTATGGAAACTGTTTCTACAGAGAGTAATGTTAAAATCTATCCTAAGCCAATCTACTCTGATGAAATTGGCAAAAAAGGCGAAGATGCAGATACTTATTTAAGTTATTTACGCTATAATTTAGAAGTGATATCCGATGGCCTAAATTCAAAAAATAAATAATTAGTATATATCTTAAGCCCTCATTAATTTATAATAAATTAATGAGGGCTTACGTTGTTTTACACCTTTATCTTAACGTGTTAATTATTTTATTGTGCCTGCATCTTTATCGTGTACACCATGACGATAGAAATCAAGATATTCTGGTTCTAATGGTTGTTTACCTCTAATGATATCTGCTGCTTTTTCAGCCATCATTAAGACAGGTGAATGAATATTACCATTAGTTGTTCGTGGCATCACTGAAGCATCTACAACACGTAAGTTTTCCATGCCATGAACTTTAAATGTTTCTGGGTCTACGACTGACATTTCATCAGATTTAGGCCCCATTCTACAACTACATGATGGATGTAATGCAGTTTCTCCATCACGTTTAACCCATTCTATAATTTCCTCATCTGTTTGTACTTCTGGTCCTGGTGAAATTTCTCCACCATTGAAAGGATCTAATGCTTTTTGCGATAAGATGTTTCTAGCTACTCTTATTGCTTCTACCCATTCACGCTTATCTTCTTCAGTTGATAAGTAGTTAAACACAAAGTCTGGTTTTTCAAATGGATCTTTAGATTTAATCTTGAGATGCCCACGAGAGTTAGAGTACATAGGTCCGACATGCACTTGATAACCATGAGCAGTTGGTGCTTTCGTACCATCGTATCTTACTGCAATTGGTAAGAAGTGGAACATTAAGTTTGGATAATCTACTTCGTCGTTTGAACGAACGAAACCGCCACCTTCAAAGTGGTTTGATGCAGCTGCACCTTTACGTCCCAGAATCCATTGCAATCCAATCAACGGCATTTTTAATTTATTTAAACTTGGTTGCATAGAAACTGGTTCTTTACATGCATGTTGCACATAAACTTCTAAATGGTCTTCAAAATTTTCACCTACACCTGGTAAATGCAAACGTGGTTCTACGCCAACTGAACGCAAGTGTTCTGAGTCACCAATACCAGACAATTGTAATAATTGAGGTGAGTTAATTGCACCACCTGATAAGATCACTTCTTTAGCGTTTACTGTATGCTCTTTTCCATTTTTCTTAAATGTAACGCCTGTTACTTTGTTCCCATCAAAATTTAATTTCGTAACGAATGCACGTGTTTGTACTTCTAAATTTTTACGTTTCATTGCAGGATGTAAATATGCTCTAGATGCAGACACGCGGCGTCCGTTATGTACTTGGCTGTCAAACGGTCCGAAACCTTCTTGACGGAAACCATTTACGTCTGGCGTTTTATTATACCCAGCTTCTACGCCAGCGTTAAAGAATACTTGGAATAATGGGTTGGAAGCAGGTCCACGTCTCAATTTAATTGGACCATGGTGACCGCGGTACGGATCATCTTTAGTCGCACCAAATGTAGTTTCTAAACGTTTGAAGTATGGTAAACAATGTGCATAATCCCAACTTTCCATGCCTTCTGGTTTAGCCCATTTTTCATAGTCCATTGGATTACCTCTTTGATAAATCATACCGTTAATAGAACTTGATCCACCCAGTACTTTACCACGTGCGTGTCCTACTTTTCTACCATCCATATGTGGTTCTTCATTCGTTTCGTAAATCCAATCATAAAGTTTATTGCCTGCTGGGTACATCAACGCGGCTGGCATTTGTATTAACAAATCCCAAGGATAGTCACTACGACCCGCTTCAAGTACTAACACACTATTAGATGCATCTTCACTTAATCTGCCTCCTAATACGGAACCGGCACTGCCGCCACCAATAATGATATAATCGTATGACTTTTTCATCTTTAATATAGCCTCCTAATGCTTAAATATTATTTTAATTTATAATCGTCTTTTATTATGCTTTACCAAACCAATTGACTGGTTCTGGATTTGTATTACGAAGAATATGTTTCTCGACTTGATATTCAGCTAGTCCTTCTTTACCTAATTCTCTACCGATACCGGATTGCTTATAACCGCCCCATGGCGCTTGTGCAAAGTATGGATGGAAATCATTGATCCACACAGTTCCCATCTTCAATTGATTCACAACACGTTCAGCTTTACTACTATCTTGAGTGAATACGCCACCAGCTAAGCCATAAATAGAATCATTCGCGAGTTCAATCGCTTCTGCTTCTGTGTCAAAGCCTTCGATTGTTACAACAGGACCAAACACCTCTTCTTGGACGATACGCATTGATGTATCACAATCAGTAATTACAGTTGGTTCAAAGAAAAAACCAGCTTTTAAATCTTCGCGCTCTGGTCGTTTACCACCGATAGCAATTGTAGCGTTTTCTGATTTAGCAACTTCCATATATTTTTCTATTTTTTCTCTGTGTTCAGCAGAGATAACGGGCCCCATTTCTGTTTCAGGGTTAAAACCGTCTCCTAATTTAATATTTTTAATTCTTTCAATTAACGCCGATTCAAATTGATTTTTGATATCGTTATGAACTATAATTCTCGCACCTGCCGAACACACTTGTCCTGCATGGAAAAATCCACCATTTAAAGCTTGATCAACTGCAAGTTCAAAATCAGCATCTTCAAAAATAACATTTGGATTTTTTCCACCTAATTCTAGTGCCACATTGGTCACATGATCTGCAGCTTGTTTCATTATATGTTTACCTGTTTTAATACCACCTGTGAATGATACTAAGTCTACATCTTTATGTGAAGATAATGGCTCTCCAACTTCAGAGCCTTTACCTAAAACTAAGTTAATTACGCCTTTAGGAAAACCGACTTCTTCCATTAATTCAAATACACGAATTGTCGTTAACGGCGTAATTTCACTTGGCTTCATTACTAGGGAACAACCAGTTGCAAGTGCTGGAGCAATTTTCCAAGATGCTTGTAGTAAAGGATAGTTCCAAGGTGTAATTTGAGTTACAACGCCTACTGGTTCTTTGATAACTTTACTCTCAGTATTTGGAATCGGAGAATCAATGATTTCTCCGCCATCTTTGTCTGCTAATCCTGCAAAATAGTTAAATACATTTGCGATGTCGTCCATATCTGCATAAGATTCTTCTAGTGTTTTACCTGTGTCTAATGTCTCAAGTCTTGCTAGCTCTTCACGATGTGTTTCAATTAATCCAGCAATAGCATTTACTTTTTTACCTCTATTTTCGCTTGTTTCTTGAGACCATGTACCCTCTTCAAAAGCGCGTCTTGCAGCTAAAATAGCACGTTCACTATCTTCTGCAGTGCCTTCTGCTACTTCAAAAATAACTTCTTGGTTATATGGGTTTATGATTTTTCTCGTTTCTTTACTTGAGCTGTCTACCCATTCTCCATCTATATATTGACGACGGGACAAATGATTTACAAGTTCCATTAAAATTACCTCCGTTAAGTTTGTTAAATTTTTATTTAACGAATTTTATGAACTTTATGTTATCATAGTAATTGAAAAAGTGTCAAACGAGTTTAAAAATGATAGGGGTTTATACATGCATCTTCTTTAAATGCTATGTACACTATAATCAATCCCTATTTATTTAATTATTGAACTCAACAAGTATTTGGACGGAGGTGGACAATTGGTACATTCGAATAATCCTGATTACCAACTAGAAGAAGCGAAAGATATTGTTATTAACGCTATTGGCGAAACAATGGACCTTTATGGCATAAACAGAAGTGTAGGGAACTTATTTGGGACAATGCTCTTTGAAGATAGCATGACACTTGATGAAATGAGAGAACAGTTACAAATGAGTAAACCAAGTATGAGTGCTGGTGTTAAACGACTTCAAGAATACGATATCGTCAAACAACAGTTTACACGCGGTAGCAGAAAACAACACTTTATCGCTGAAAAAGATTTCTTTAATTTTTTCAGAAATTTCTTTTCACGCAAGTGGCGTAGAGAAATTGTTATCAATTCAGAAGGCGTGCACGATGCAGTAGCAATTCTTGATAAAATTATTGATAATGATAAAGCAGATGAAGCTACAATAGCTGAAGCAAAAGAAGTTAAACAACAATTACTTGATACTTTGCCTTATTATGAATGGCTAGAGCAATTAAGTGATGCGTTAGAATCCGGAGAAATTTTCAAATATTTTCCAATGCCAGAAAGAAAAGAATAATTAAGTTTCCGGAGCGGTATAGCATTTACATTTTTCACAAGTGGTTGCGTTGTCTTTTTCTATCAAAAATATACATGCTTATATGCTTATATAAGCACTCCCAGGACTATGCAGCGGATTACAACTACTGTTTATCTGCTAATAAAGGCCGAGGCATTTTATGTCCCGGCCTGTTTTATATTTATAAAGCATAAAAAATACTCCCTTCAATATTTTCACTTTTAAGTGTCCATTTTGAAAGGAGCATGCATCTTCAATATTTTTATTTTACGTTTATAAATTATCGTCTTCTTTTTTCTCTCTAACTTGAGTAATCCTCAACGAACGTCTTTCAACTTCTTTATATTTTTCAGCTCTGTTTTCTAACTTCAACCGATCTTCGGATAACGTCCTTAAGAAGGCAATCATCATCATAATAAAGACCACAAGCACAGGTACACTCGCCAATAAGGAGGCTGTCTTCAGCACTTCTAAGGCACGTTCCCCACCTACTAACATTAAAGCGAATGGTAATAAACATAAAGCAAATGCCCAATATAAACGATTTGCTTTTAATGGTTCTCCAATTACTTTTTTCTGTGAAGCTGATGCCAATATATATGACCCCGAATCAAATGTAGTTGCCAGGAACAAAATTGCAGAAATTAAAAATAACGTAATAATTACATTTGGAAACGGCAATTGATGTAACACTTCAATAATTGTTGCTTCTGTACTATGTGAATTTAAATATTGAATAACGTCAAATGCACCGCTGATTTGTAAATAAACAGCATAGTTCCCAAAAATACCAAAGAACAACGCACAGCCTAACGTGCCATATATCAATGTACCTAACACCAGTTCTTTAAGCGTACGGCCTTTAGAAATACGGGCAATAAATAACCCAATAAACGGCGCGTACACGATCCACCATGACCAATAGAATATTGTCCATTGTTGTGGGAACTTCGTTTCTTCACGTCCGCCGACTCCGCCAAATGGTTCAATCCATGTCGCCATTTGGAAAAAGTTTTTCACCATATTGCCTAAGCCTGTAATCGAGGTTTCCATTATAAAGACAGTAGGACCGACTATAAATACAAAACCAAGTAAAACAAATGACAATATCACATTCCAATCACTTAGAACTTTAATTCCTTTTTTCAATCCTGAATAAGAACTATAAGCAAATATCGCTGTGATCATTAACAGAATGGCACCACGCATTATCATGTTATCCCCATCTATACCTGTCAATCGCTCAATACCTGCTGCGATCATTGGGACACCCAGCGCTAAAGAAGTCGCAGCGCCGCCTAACAAACCAAAGATGAATATGATATCAACGACTTGACCAATAAAACCATCTGTCTGACTTTTTAAAATTGGTCGTAGCGTCTGACTTATTTTATAGATTGGTTTTTTCTTCACAAATATAAGATAACCAATACATAATGCTGGTAACACAAATGTTGCCCAAGCTATGGGGCCCCAATGAAACATGCCATACATTGTAGCATAGTTTAAAGCTGTATCAGTCATCCCTTCAGCACCATGAGGCGGATCCTGGTAATAGAAAGCCCATTCTATAATACCCCAATACAAAATATCAGAAGCAATACCAGCGCAAAATAACATCGCCGCCCAACTAAAATTATTAAATTCAGGCTTATCCGTTGCTTTACCTAACGTAACATTACCGTATTTACCAAATGCTATGTATAATACAAATATTAAAGTAGCTAAACCTATGATGAGATACACCGAGCCTATCGTACTTGAAACCGCATCATTCATTGTTGTGATAATGTCTTGACTGGCTTTAGGAAAAACCATCATTGGAATTACTGCAATAAGTAAAATTACGGATGACCCTATAAAGGTCGTCCAATCCATAACTCTATTATTTTTCAAAATTTGACACCCCTTATAGTAAATATTATGTAAAAAATCGCTAACTTATTTTTTTATCGTTAGCGAAACGATATATTAATTCACAAACATGAGCCTAACGAACTTTAAATAATAATGCAAATTACATTCAAAAACACGAGAGCCAAAAGATGAATATTTATATAATAATTATTATTAGCGTAGCTTTGGTATTTGCTACAATCACGGTGTTAAGTTTAAATTTAACGAATTTAACGAAAGAAACAAATTTATTTTCTGTATTTTTATACTTTATTTTTGTATTAATATTAATTTTATATTTTTTGAAAAACTCTTATTTTTCAAGTTTCCGCGAATGTTTTTCCAGTTACATAATTCTCTTATTTTATTGCAATCATATTGTGTGAATTAATCATTGCGCGTTGAGGAGTGGATAACGTGTAGCATTACTATAAATGATATTGGAAAAATGCGTTTGATTTTAACGGACGTGCTAGAAGAAAATAATTTTGGTTTCCCTTTTTAGTCAATATACTCATCACTCTCATATTAACTTTAGGCGTAAGCTATATGCTTAAGGTATCTACGAAAATCAGTGACGTAATTGAAACTTTCTTCACCGTTATCATTATTTATCCCAGATTTTGCGTTAACTACGAGAGGTATGCATGATATTGGAACAACAATGGCTTTTCCAACTGTATTTGCAATCTTGTACATAATATCGAAAGTACAATTGTATATTACGTTTAGTAATGGGGCTTTTTCAATATTATACAACTTATTTTTGGTATTTGAGGTATCGTACTCTTTATTTTAAGTATCATTGCGCTGTTTTATATGTCTATGACTAGTGACAAAACTTCTAATCAGTACGGATGGTCTCGTGTATAATGACTTAAGTGATAATAAAATTTGCTACATCCCCCCTTACATTTTAGTTAAATTATTTTATAATCGATATGTACTATATTTCTAACAAATGAGGTATTAATCATGGATAAAAATAAAATAATAAATTATTGGGATAAACGTGCTACTTCTTTTAGTGACGATAAACAAGCAGAATTAAAAAGTGAACATGCTCAAAGATGGCTAGATGAAATCAATCAAATTATTAAAATCAAGTCTGGCATGAAAATTTTAGATATTGGAACAGGTGCAGGCTTTTTAGCTATTTTATGCCGTCAACAAGGCGCACAAGTAACTGGCATTGATCTCTCCCCTGATATGATTCAATCAGCAAAACAAAACGCCTCACTTTTTGATCAGCAAATTCATTTTCAAGTCATGGATGCTGAAAACTTAAAATTTGATGATGCACATTTTGATTTAGTTATAGCTAGAAATGTCACTTGGTTACTACCTGACACGAAAGCCGCCTACCAAGAATGGCTACGTGTTTTAAAACCGAAAGGCAAACTAATCAATATTGACGGAAACTATGGCAAAGATTCATTTGTAGATTATAGTGATCTGCCAAGCGATCATGCACACAATACACTAGGTGATGAGATGTTACAAGAAAGCGAAGATATAAAGCAGAGTATTTCGATCAATCACTATGAAAGACCGCAATATGATTTAGACATACTTCAACAAATCCATACGCAATCTATTCATCTAGATACAGATATCTACAAACGTATTTATAAATCAGAAGATGATTTTTATAATCCGACCCCCATATTTTTAATAGCAATTACGAAATAATTGAATATCTTAAGTGCCAAAATATTGCTAATGATATAGATTTTTTAATATTTTAAGTCACTCAAAGCCTAGAACTTGCGTTGTACCTTAATTTTTATCATACTATATATGTATAATAGCTAAAGGAGTGGTAAGAATGAATAAAGAACAATTAGAAAAGATGAAAAACGGTAAAGGATTCATCGCTGCATTAGACCAAAGTGGTGGCAGTACGCCTAAAGCGTTAAGTGACTATGGCGTTACTGAAGACCAATATAGCAGCGAAGATGAAATGTTTAAACTCGTTCATGACATGCGTACTCGCATCGTTTCTTCACCTGCATTCAGCTCGGATAAAATTGTAGGTGCAATTCTTTTCGAACAAACGATGGATCGCGAAGTAGAAGGTAAACATACTGGTGATTATTTAGCTGATAAAGGCATTGTTCCTTTATTAAAAGTAGATAAAGGCTTAGCTGAAGAAAAAGACGGTGTACAATTAATGAAACCAATGCCAAATTTAGACGATTTACTAAGTCGTGCAAACGACCATAAAATCTTTGGCACAAAAATGCGTTCGAATATTTTAGAATTTAATAAAGCTGGTATTGATCAAGTTGTTCAACAACAATTTGAAGTTGCAAAACAAATTATTTCAGCTGGATTAGTTCCAATCATTGAACCAGAAGTAAATATTAATGCCGAAAATAAAGCTGAAATCGAATCATATTTAACAAGTGCTATTTTAGCTGAATTAAATAAATTAAATGATGATCAATTAGTTATGTTGAAATTAACAATCCCAACTAAAGCAAACCAATACCAAGAATTGATTGAGCACCCTAATGTGGTTCGTGTAGTTGCATTATCAGGGGGCTATAGTAGAGAACATGCTAATGAAGTATTGAAACAAAACAAAGGCTTAATTGCCAGTTTCTCTCGTGCGTTAATCAATGACTTAAATGTTAATCAATCAGATGAAGAATTCGATAGAATCTTAGGCGAAACAATCGAATCAATCTACGATGCATCAGTAAACAAAGTTTAATATAAATATATTAACACGCTAATATGTTTATATTTCCCGGGAAATCATCTGGGGTAAAATAGACGTATTTAATATAAAAGCATAGTCATTAATTATAAAATCCCCCTCGAACATCAAAGTTCATGTTGAAGGGGGATTTTTCTATTTAAAATGTTGCTGCTTTAGACGTGTATATGTCAAAACAATTGTTATACTTTTAGCAGGTGCACTTTTATGACGCAAATGTCGCCCATATATTATAAACGTGATTCATTTTTACGTGCTATCATTTTTCGTTTAACATTGGGTAAACTACTTGGCCATCTGTTTCAATAATCGGCATTGCGCCCCATTTTCCTAACTCATGCTGTTCGTCATATACATTTTGTTGATGATGCAACATAATATGATATACTTTCCAATTATGCGCGCCAAGCCAATTACTAATAATTAACCTATGACAGCGTGCTGGATGTGACTCAGCACACATAATCGCTACCCGTCGATGACTTGCTAATTGCTGTAATGCTTTTATGCCTTCTTGAAATGTCTCTGTCAAACTATAGTCTGCATAATTATGAAAAGATTCATTTTTCCATGCTTCATTAATTTTTCTCCCTATAGTATCTGAAGATGTTCTTCTGCCCCCAAGGTTAGGCATTACACAATATTCTACTTTTGCCTCACCTAACCATTGTTTTAACATCTTCTCATTATATTGTGTATGTCGTTTACTCGTCCTAAATGCTCTTATATCTATAACTTCTTCTATGTTATATGCATTAAGCATTGTGATAAATTGATTTTGACTATAATTAGAATGACCTATAGTGTAAATGTCATACATCGTTCCCACTCCTTTTATTTAAATCTACCCTTCAATATATCCATTTATTTGAAATTTTCAAATTTACTTATATAACTTCACTATAAATATTGAAACCGTCTAGCCACAAGAACAAACAAACTATATAATAATATTAATTTACAACATATCAACACATTTTTAAGGGGTTTAATATATGAAAACTTATTTACACAGATGGATTATTGAAGCTTTAAGCTATATGGCTTTAGGTTTATTTGGTTCTTTAATTATTGGATTAATCCTAGAAACACTAGGGGGACAAACACTGTTACTACAATTAGATTTGTCATTTTTATCTGAAATAGGTAAAGTAGCAATGTCTGTCACTGGGGCTGCTATAGGTGTGGCGATTGCTTACGGTTTAGGCGCAAAACCGCTGATTGTATTTTCTTGTGTCATTGTAGGGACATTGGGTTATACAACATTTGAAGGAGGCCCTGTAGGCGCTTATATTGCCACAGTCGTCGTGGTAGATCTGAGCAAATTATACGCTGGAAAAACAAAAATCGATATTATTTTATCTCCTCTTTTAACTTTATTAATTGGTGGTTTTATTGCAAAAGCATTCGGTCCTGCGTTGAACCAATTTATGACTGGGTTAGGAAATATTATTATCGTTTCAACAGAGCAACAACCTTTAATTATGGGCATCTTAGTTTCAGTGATTTTTGGCTTAGCTTTAACCGCACCAATTTCTAGTGCTGCGTTAGCGCTAATGCTAGATTTAAGCGGTTTAGCTGCAGGTGCTGCGACCATAGGATGTGCTGCACAAATGGTCGGTTTTGCAGTCACCGGATTTAAAGATAACGGATGGGGCGGCACGCTTTCAGTGGGTATTGGTACGAGTATGTTACAAGTTCCTAACATCATTAAACACCCAATGATTCTACTATCACCTACTGTCACAAGTGCCCTTGTTGCACCTATTATGACGACGTTATTCCCAATGACAAATAATGCTGCAGGCGCTGGTATGGGTACAAGTGGATTAATCGGTCAAATTATGACTATCAACACAATGGGTGGTTCATTACGTACTTGGGTATTAATATTCGTCTTTCATATCATATTGCCCGCAATCATCAGTTTTCTCCTCTATAAATTCTGTTTGAAAAAGCAATGGATTAAAGCAGGAGATCAACTTATTCACATTGCAAACTAACAATAAAAATCAAAGCCTGGGGCATATAACATGTCTCAGGCTTTGATTTGCTATTAGCAGTTGATTATTAAATGATAAATATCTTGATATCACGCTTGTATTTTTTCTTAATGTGCTTTTACGAATCGAGTCATAGAGAAATATTAAAAATAGATGGTTATACCATCGCTTTATTTTACGTTATTCTTTATTAATATGCGCATTAATAGGCACATCCATATCAGATTTTTTTGTCTGTGTTATATATAAAATTGCTGCTATGACATACCAAGCTAATACAATGAGCCATTCTGAAGGCCAAGCTAATGAGGATGGCATGCCCGGTAAATATATAGCTATAAACAAAACACTTAGAATAATAGCTATGCTGCCAACAATCTTCCCATTTTTAATACGGTATGGTCTGGGTAACTCAGGTTGAACCTTGCGTAATTTCATAAATGAAATAGCCACTAGTAAATAACCTAATACTACACCTATACCGCCAGCATTGACAATCCACACAAGCGCTGCTCTACCTAATAGTGGCGCAACAAATGCTAGTATACCAAGAAACAAAATACCATGTGTCGGTGTCTTATACTTTGGATGTATAAATGCAAACCACTTTGGAATCATTTGATTTTTAGCCATGGCATATAATATTCTACTACCGCCAATAATAAACGCATTCCAACTTGTGATAATACCAGCTACGCCGCCTAGCACAAGTAAGACACCAAACCCACTATGACCAAACAAATTGACCATTGCATCCGCTGTTGCTAAATTGCTGGCATTTAAAGCTTGAGGCGATAAACCTGTCGCTACACCAAAAACAATTAGTAAATAAAAAATAACAGAGGCAATAATCGACAATATTAGGATGCCGCCTATTTTCTTCGCTGGCGCTTTAACTTCTTCTGCAATTTGTGGAATCACATCAAACCCTACAAATAGGAAAGGGATCATCATCAACACTGACATCGTACCGCCTACACCATTTTCAAAAGGTTGTAAATGATTAAAGTTGCCGTTAAAACCTGCCCCGAAGACGAGTAACAAGCCTACACCTACTATAAAAATTGTAAAAACAGTCTGTATGATCGCTGCAGGTTTAACACCGAAATAATTGAGTGAAGTTAATACCACACTACCAAGTGAACCAATAATAACCCAAGTGAGATACACATCCCAACCGGCTACGTTCCACATTAATCCTTGATGTTGAAATGGAATAACGTAGTCAATAACGGTGGGTAAAGCGACCGCTTCAAATGTAATTACAGAAACATAGCCGAATAATACAGACCAACCAGATATAAACGCAATACCTGGGGAAAATGCTTTTTTAACAAAAACAAATCCTCCACCCGTTTCTGGAATTGCTGCAGCTAATTCTGCATATGTAAGTCCGATTACAATTACTAAGAAACCACCAAGTAAAAATGCTACAATACTACCTACAAAACCAGCTGTTGATACCCATTCTCCTGATAATACGACCCATCCCCATCCAAGCATGGCACCGATTGCAAGAAATAAGACATCAACAATATTCATCGTCTTATTAAATTGAGACTTCATTTAACATACCCCATAACATTCATCAATTTAAAAGTGAACCTATGAGATTGTGGTCAATAGTTTGACCACTTAATCTCATTATCACTCATTTATTATTTTAAACTTCTATGTCTTCCTTTGTTTATTAACAGCACTACTTTGTCGTCATCTTAAATGCCAATTGATAAATATTTTGTTTCTAAATACGGTTCTATGCCTTCTGTCCCACCTTCTCTACCATAACCGCTTTCTTTCAAACCACCAAATGGCGCATGCGCTGCTGAAGGTCCGCCGTCATTCCATCCAATAACGCCATATTCTAATTCGTTATATAATTTTAAGCCAGTTCGATAATCATTTGTAAAGAAATAAGACGCCAAGCCGAATTCAGTGTCATTAGCCATTTTTATCGCTTCATCTAGATCATCATAAACCATAACAGGTGCAACTGGCCCGAATGTTTCTTCATGCATTACTTTCATACCTAAATTTGCGTTAGAAATGACCACTGGCTTTAAGAAATTACCTTTTAATGATTGTATCTCATCAAGCGTACGTGATAGCTTACCGCCTTTCTCTTGGGCATCCGTAATATGTGTCAGTACCTTTTTGACTGCATTATTATCAATTAAAGGACCAACTTTAACATCATCTTGTAAACCGTCACCTACTATTAGTGCATGCACTTTATCAATCAATTGTGCTGTATATTGTTCTGCAATATCTCGATGCACAAAGATACGATTAGCACAAATACAAGTTTGTCCAGCATTTCTAAATTTAGAATCAATTGTCCCTTGTACGGCCGCTTCAATATCAGCATCTTTATGAACAATTAAAGGTGCTAAGCCTCCTAATTCCATCGTTACATTCTTCACACTTTTGGCTGATTGTTCTATCAGTGATTTACCAACCGCTGTTGAACCAGTAAAGGTTAATTTATGGATACTTTCATGTGATGTGAAAATATCCCCAGCATCTTTACCTGAAGCAATAATATACGATATAGCATCTTTAGGTATGCCAGCTTTATGTGCAAGTTCAACCAGTTTAATCGTTGTTAATGGGGTTTTCACTGCAGGTTTACATATTATCGTACAGCCTGCTGCCAATGCAGGTGCCATCTTACGCGTTATCATTGCTGCTGGAAAATTCCAAGGCGTAATTGCACCGACTACGCCAACTGAAAATTTATCTATCACTATTTTTTTGGATGGCGTATTGGCAGGTATTGTTCGACCATATACTCTCTTTGCTTCTTCTGCATACCATTTAACGTAAGCATTAGCATAAGTTACTTCACCTTTTGCTTCATCTAAAGGTTTGCCTCCTTCTAACGTAATTAATTTCGCAAGATCATCTTGATGTTCATCAATCAGGTTAGCCCATTGATACAACTTTGCTGAACGTTCGTGTGCGTCAACTAATTTCCAATCTTGGAATGCGTCATTCGCGTGTTTAATTTGTGAATTGATTTCATCATGGTTCGTGTAATCCAAACGTTCTATAACTTCATTTGTAGACGGATTAAATACTTCTAATTGTGTCATTACGATTTCTCCTTTTCGATGATTTATATTATGAGGTATGACTTATCTATACCCTATATTTAAAAATAAATTTTTAACCGTTCATATGCGTTTGGGTAGTACCCACTACATTTAATGTATTGGTTAAAATGGATAAACCTTGTTGCAATTCATCTTCTGAAATGACTAAAGGTGCTAAGAAACGAATAACATTCCCTTTAATGCCAGCAGATAATAATAGCAAACCTTGTTCATTTGCCGTTTGAATAATTTTTCCGGTTAATGCTTTATCAGGTTCACCCTTCTGTTCATCAATAATTTCACAAGCAACCATAGCCCCAAGTCTTCGAATACGAGCTATATATGGATGCTGCTTTGCTATTTGATATAAGTAATCTTCAAGTTGCTCGCCTAGTTTTTCGGCTTTGCTATTTAAATCTTCTTCTTCTATAATTTCAATGACTTTTAAAGCTGCTTCACACGCTAAAGGATTTCCAGCATAGGTGCCGCCTAGTTCTCCAGGTGCTGCACTATCTATCATTTCTGCTCTCCCAACCACACCGCTCAATGGAAAGCCTGCTGCTAAAGATTTAGATACTGTTATTAAATCTGGCTCAATACCAAAATGTTCAATCGCAAACGTTTTGCCAGTTCTTGCAAAACCTGTTTGAATTTCATCTGCAACAAAAATAATTCCGTTAGCTTCACATATATTTTTAACAGCTGTCACGAATTTTTTATCAGGTATAATAAAGCCACCTTCGCCTTGTACTGGTTCCATTACAATACAGGCAACTTCACTTGGATCTACTGTTTCAATAAAAAAGTCATGTAATTTTTGTATTATTTGATCGACATAAGCTGCTTTCGATAATTCTTCAGATTTTTCAGAAATATTAGGGTGTGGTGCTTGGTAAACAGCTGAGGCGAAAGGTCCAAATCCTAATTTGTAAGGCTTTACTTTACTCGTCATAGACATCGTCAAATTAGTACGGCCATGAAACCCTCTCACAAATGATACGACCGCTTGTCTTCCAGTATACTTTCTAGCAATTTTGACCGCATTTTCTACAGCTTCTGCACCTGAATTAAGCAAGATTGTTTTTTTAGCAAAATCACCTGGTGTAATTTCAGTTAACTTTTGCGCTAAATTTAAGTAACTTTCATACATAATGACATTGAAGCCAGGATGTATAAACTTATCTAATTGTTCTTTTAAATGTTTCGTTATTTTAGGATGTGTATGACCTACATTTAATGTACCAATTGCACCTGCAAAATCAATAAACTGATTACCTTCTACATCCGTGATGGTAGCACTCTGTGCATGCTCTGCAACATGTAAGTTGCCATTGCCTACACCACGCGCTACATATTGTTCCCTTTGTTTTTTATAATGTTCAAATTGATTTATCATCAATCATCCCTCCTTGTTAACTTAATTCAAGATTTACAGTTTCCTAAAAATTTAAGGGATTATTGGTATAGTGTAAAGAACCAGTTATATCACTTTAATGGTACCAGTTTATTCCCAGAGCACTTCCTTTAAACGTCGTACAGCTTGGGGTATCTGTGCCTGTTTGATTTTTGAAAAACCTATAATAAGCGTTTTATTCGTCTTATTATTTTCAAGCGGTTCTACAGAAAATCGGTTTAACGTATAAAGTTCCAATCTTTTTTCTTTGGCACGAGATTCAATTTCAGCATAAGAATATGTGGTGTTGATTTCCACGATGAAATGCAAACCCGCGCGTGTATCTTTAACTTTAATATTATTTTTAAACACATTTGTTAGTTGTGCTATAAGGTATTCCCTTTTCTTTTCATATAAATGATGCATCTTTTTTACATATTTTTCATAATGTCCTTCTTTGATCATTAAATTTAATGTCAGTGCATTAATCATTGAGAAATCAGGTATCATATTTAAGTTCAACATCTCAAATTGTTTCACTAATTGAATTGGTAAAATCATATAACTCATCCGTAATCCAGGCATTAAAGTTTTAGAAAAAGTACCTAAATAAATCACACGTTCATTTTTGTCAAAACTAAACAATGAAGGTATATTATCTGTTTCATATTTAAATTCACTATCATAATCGTCTTCAATGGTATAACTATGTGTTTCACTTGCCCAATTCAAAAGATTAATACGACGTGAAACAGGCATAATTGTCCCCATAGGAAATTGATGTGATGGTGTCACTATAACAGCGCCGGGTTGAACTTGTTTGATTTTATTAATCGATATACCTTTATTATCTAAAGAAATTGGTTCTAAATGTGCGTGTGTTTGTTTAATCAAAGACCTAAATCTTGAATAACCCGGGTTTTCTACTGCAATTTTTATACCCTTAGGTAATAGCTGCATGAGTTTTGTTAATAAAGTATTCGTACCAGAACCAATAACGATTTGTTCTGGATGACATTGTATGCCCCTTTGATAAGATACTAATTTAGCAATCGACTGCCTTAGCTCAACTGGGCCTTTAATATGAGGTATCGAAGATAAATAATTATCATAATTTTGAAATACACGTTTAATCAATTTAGTCCATAAATCGACTGGAAATGCTGCAATATCCGTACTCATATGTGAAAAAGAGTACTCAAAACTATCTTCAGTGGGAAGCTCTTGAACTTCCAAAGCGATTTGTGCATTTGGATCCACAATCAACTTGTCTAAAGGTTCAATAAAATATCCTTTTCGCTCTTCAGTATAAATGTAACCTTCTGCTAGCAATTGTTCATACGCAGCTTTCACACTATTCACGCTGATGTTTAAATATTTAGCCATATCCCTTTTTGAAGGTAATTTCTCACGGCTCTCATATTTGAATGCAAGTATATCTTCTTTTAATTGACTATATAATTGTCGATAAATATATTGACCTGCCTCACGTTGCATCCAATCCCCCCTTGTTTTCATTCTAATTTATAAATTTTTCCTCTTACATCGCTTACATTATTATAATAAAAACGAGAACGGGATAGAAATCAAAAATGCTAATTTGATTTCTAATACCCATTCTCGTTAGAATGATAAATGATTGAAATGCTGAGTTTTATCGCTCACCACACCAATAAAATATCGATTGCGCACCTTCAAAACAATACGATTAACTATGTTTCAGTCGTAAGGCAATTTAATTTTTATGTCGTGGGAGTGCAATATATCTGATTGCTTTCAATTTTTTATAAAATTGGAGATGCTAGTTTTGCAATAGATTGCTTAAATTTAATCCAAGTTGAACGTTGTTCGTAACGTGCTTCTGTGAGTTCTTCTGATACTTTCAAATCTTCCATAAATGCAGCTTTCAGTTCTTTCACAATCTTTTCATCATACATAAAGGCATTAATTTCAAAATTTAATTCAAAACTACGCACATCCATGTTTGATGATCCTACACTAGCTACTTCGTCATCGATAATCATCATCTTAGAATGAATAAAACCATTCTCATACGTATAGATTTTGACGCCGTCTCTAATCAATTGAGCAACACTTGTAATCGTTGCCCAATATACGAAGATATGGTCCGGTTTATTAGGTATGATTAACCGAACGTCGACACCAGCTTTTGCAGCTATACGTAAGGCGTTAACATAACCTTTATCCGGTATAAAATAAGGACTGTGCATATAAATAGATTTTTTTGCATTCATAATCATTTTCATATAACCAAACTCTATTTGATGCCAATTATCGCTAGGCGCACTGAGTGCGATTTGCAGTGGAACATCTCCGCCTTGATTTGCGTTATCCGGGAAATACTTGTCAGTATATTCGAGTTGTTCACGGTGGGATTGAGAATTCCAATCATGTATGAAACTTAATTGTAAAGCGTCTACGCCATCGCCCTTAACTCTTAAGTGCGTATCACGCCAGTAACCAAAGTTCTCGTCTAATCCCAAATATTCGTCACCAATATTAAATCCACCTACATAACCGGTCATACCATCGATGACTAAAATTTTACGGTGATTTCTATTATTAACTCTAAAATTCACTAAAGGAATCTTAGCTTGGAAGAAAGCTTCAACTTGCCCACCAGCTTCTTGAAATTTTTTGAATTTAGATTTATGTACTGATTTAGAGCCGACTGCATCATACAATATTTTAACTTCTAAACCTTCTTCAGCTTTTTGCTGCAAAATATCAACGATTTCAGAACCTAAACCATCTAATTTCAAAACATAATATTCTAAATGAATATAATGTTTTGCGTTACGTAAATCTTCTTTCATTTGATCGAACAGCTGATGGCCATCAGTATAAATGTCAACATTATTATTATAACTTAAAAATGTAGGTTCTTTTGTTAATAATGTATTTACAATATCTGCGTGCTTTTTTATTAATGGAGAATCGGAATTGTTTATCTTATTGGTAGAATCTAACAATTGTGTTTTCATACGTTTTTTTATATCATCTATCTGGTTATTGTGAAAACCTTGTTCACGTTTTTTTCGTACACCTCGCCCAAAAAAGATATAGATGATAAAACCTAAAATGGGCACGACAAAGAGTAAAAAAAGCCAAGCCCATGTTGCAGTAGCGTCTCTTCTATCTCGGTCTAAAAAAACAATAACAAAAGCTAACGCTATATTAACGACAAAGAAAAATGCAAGTATTCCTCTATAAATTGGGCTTACACTTGGATCAAATATTAATTGCATACAGACACCTCATCATGTTTATTAATTATTAATGAATACTAAGTACTTTTTGTAATTTTGTATATTAAAATGCAGCACAATTTATTAAGCTCAACTATTTTAAATGTATTAAATACCAAGCTAAAGTACGTTACAAAATATCGTACAATATTTAAAATAGACTGTCTATTCTTCCATCGTTTTCTCTATCGTACGATTACGACCAGCTTGTGATCCAAATAATGTGATTAACAATGAAGTGATTAATAAAATACTTAATGATGCCATCCATTTGCCTGTTGCATCATGTAATACACCAAACAATAATGGGCCAACAGCAGCAAATATATAACCTACTGATTGCGCCATACCTGACAACTTAGCTGATGTTTGGCTATGTTCAGTTCTCAAACTAAAGAATGTGTTTACTAGGCCAAATGCTATACCACTAGCAACACCGATTAATACTGTTGAAATGAGAGCAAATTCTGGTTTAAACAACATAATCGAGACGCCAATCACAAAACAAACCCCAGTCAAAAATGTTAATAGGAATTGCGACTTCATTTTAGTAGCAAAAATTGGAGTAATAAACGTTAAAGGTATAATTGCTATTTGCATTATAGATAAATACATGCCTGCCTCATTAATCGACATACCATTTTGAGATAAGTACGCAGGTAACCAATTGATTAACGAATAAAAAATCAGTGATTGCCCGCCCATAAGCATGGTGATTTGCCATGATAACGGAGACTTCCAAACATTAACACTCTCTTGTGGTACGGAGGCTGTTGTATCTTGCTTAGTATTTAATTGAAACATCCATATAATGATTGTTATCAGCGTAATCACACCTATCACGCTAATAGCAATGTTGTAATTAAATGCTTTGACAAGTGGCGCTGTTCCATAGGAAGATAGCCCTCCAAATACATTCATAACCACTGTATAGTAACCCGTCATAATACCTATATGTAAGGGGAACTTCGCTTTAATAACAGCGGGCGCAAGTACATTGCCAAAACCAATACCAATACCGATAAGAACCGTACCTATATACAGCCATGAAATACCTATGACTGAACGTACAATAACACCAATCAGTATCAACCATAAAGCTACAAAAATCGTTTTCTCTAATCCAAAGCGATTACTTGTTTTCGCAGCAAATAATGAAACAATTGCAAATGCAATCAATGGTACTACTGTAATCACGCTAACCGCACTATTAGACATGGCTAAGTCGTGTTTAATATCAGGTAACGCAACACCAATCGAAGTAATAGGCGCCCTAAGATTCGCGCCTACAAGCAATATGCCTATAAATAATAACCAATTAATCGGTTTTACTTTTCTATTATTTTCCATTTTGTCCACCTTACTTAACTATTTTCATAAATAACATTATATATGGTACAATATGTACGTTATAATGTAAATAGGAGCGATTCACTTGTATAATATTCAAAATATCATTGCCAAAAATATTGCTGATTATCGTAGTAAACATCAACTTAGTTTAGATAAAATGTCTAATTTAACTGGTGTTAGCAAAAATATGCTGAGCCAAATTGAAAAAGGCGTGTCAAATCCAACCATTACTACGTTATGGAAAATTGCCAACGGGTTACACCTCTCTCTTTCTGAACTTACATCAACAAAAAAAGAGTGTGTAGATTTTGTAGACGAGTCAGACATCGTCCCTATTATGGATGACAACATTAAAATCTATCCTTATTTTCCATATAATGATAAGAATCACTTTGAAATGTTTAAAATGGAAATTCAACCTGGTGGCAAAATGGACTCCGATGCACACCATGTGCAATCAGAAGAATTTATCATTGTTAACACAGGCAGTTTAAAAATTGAAGTCGATGGAACCACTTATACAATTAGCAATAACCAAGCTTTTCGTTTTAACAGTGATGTAGCTCATAGCTACTGTAATCCAACCAAAGACGTTGTTACATTTACTGCCACAATTCATTATCAAACGCCATAGTTATTGAAATTGATATATACAAACTGTATTCGAAACCATCCATAAATATAAACGAGAATAACAAACATTGATCTCTCTAAACATACCTTTTCACCTCCTGTCGCCACTTCTAGTGTGTATAGATAATTATTTAATACTAATATAGGCCAATTCAATGAACTATTGCCAACAGATAGGGAGCGGGACAGAATTCATTTCACAAAATATGAATTCTGTTTTGTTCTCTATTTTTGTATAGATCAATTCATATTCAATAATAAAGTTAATAAAATAACTATAAATATATTTTTCATTTTATATTGCCTTGACCGCAAAAATTATGTCATATATATTTGACATAATCACATCATTCTAACTATAAAAAAGGCAGTGAGTCCGTAAATTGAACAAAGTAAAACATTATCGAATCCAACAAAAAATATCTCAACTTTCTTTAGCACGTTCATCAGGTGTCTCACGACAGACGATTAATATGGTTGAAAATAACAAGTACAATCCTTCATTAAACTTATGTATACATATTGCGAAAGCGTTAAATGTCACGTTAAACGATTTATTTTGGGAGGAAGAAACGAATGAATAAAAAAGACAAATGGATTTATCAAAATTTTGCTGGTTTAATTGGTATACCAGATGAGTACCAGCGGCATGAAATAGATAAGTTAATGGCAAAAATTGCTATCATTGCTTTATATACACTATTAGCTTTAGTATATTTATCTATTTTTCTAGATATTGAACGCGCATTTTTATCTCCGTTCACCATTGGCGGTGTACTATTAATTATTATTTTATTTTGTAGAGTGAGCATGAATCAATTCAGCGCTGACCCTGTAGAAATCGAAGTACATGATCAATACACATATCATCAATTGCTCAAAGAAACACGGAATTAAAAGAATTATTTTCTTAGTTATTGCTTTAATTTATATGCCAGTTACCGCAACTATCGTTGCACCTATCCTGGCAGGTAATCCCTTGAATTTTAGTTATTTATTCAATATAAGTACTTATTTACCATTTTTAATTTGGGCTATTTTTACCGTTTCAAAAGACTCACGTGTAAAATTAATAAAAAAAGAGGAGGACGCTGATATTGACTAACGAAAAAATACTCCGCTTAATTCCAAATTATAGATATACAGATGAATATGAACGGAAAGTATTATTAAATATATATGCCAAACTATATGTATGGATATTTTGGGGCACTTTGATTATTTCCACATTGGACATCTTTGTTTCTATGTATCTAAAACAAATTCCAGTCGTTAGTATACTTGCAATGATTGCATTAACCGTAGCTTCGATTGTGTTTACTTCTTCACTTCGCAATAAAAAAATAGATCGTTTTGAAGTCGATTCTAAAAAGGGATACCAACGATATATTAAAAAAGCACGTAAAGGAAGTTTCATATTTGCATTTGCTATGTTTATTGTCTTCAATATAAATAATTACTTAATCCCGTTTGTCATACATCAATCTCTCCCTGAAAATTCAGAGTTAACTTATCAATTGTTGATTTTTGCTACGATTGCTGCTATTGCTGGATGGATAATATATATGATATCAAAAGCCAAGATTACACGTACGTATAAAGATTAAAAGCTAACATAAAATGACCCGCATGACTTTTTATATTATAGTCATGCGGGCAGTCTTAAATACGACTTTCTATTCGTTCATCTCTGCACGCTATAAAAATCTTTCTATATAGAATGCTGATTCCTCTATAGATTTATATTCAGTGTTAACTACAATTGCATTCAACTTGGCAAACATTTCTTCGGCGTACATCAATTCTTCCTTTATGCGGTCAATACTATTATAATCAGTTGGCCCGTGTAATCCCAATATCTTCACGCGCTCATTCCGAATATTTAAAATATAATTAGGTTTAGCTGTTAAACCAAATATTTTGAGTTCTTTATGTCTAAAAACCTCATCTGGTATATCCACTTCTGGTACCAAAGGGATATTTGCTATCTTATATCCTTTATTTGCTAAATACATACTAAGTGGTGTCTTTGAAGTACGAGAAACACCTATGATTAAAGCGTCCGCTTCTCCTATGTCAGTAAAATGTTTTCCGTCATCATACTTAACAGCATATTCTACGGCTTCAATTCTTTTAAAATAATTTTCGTCTAATTTGCGTAATGCACCACTTTCTAAAATTGGTGAACAATTCGTTCGTCGCTGAATAATACCGATTAAATCCGACATGTAATCAACATATGGAATTTGTTGTTCAAGTGCATATTGCCGGCCTCTTTTATTAAATTCTGGATTCACTAAAGTCGTTACAACCACTGCGCCGCGTTTTTTGGCTAATGAAAGCACATTAAATAATTCATCTTGATTTTTGATAAAAGGAAACTTTTTTATCTCAACATGAACTATATCCGGAAACTGCGTTAATGTTGCGTTAATCATACGTTGTGCAGTTTCTCCGATTGAGTCGGATACAACAAATAGGCTTAGTTGTAATTGCTCAAAATCATTGGACACGTAATCTACCACCTTTGACTTCACTTTGTGCCGTAGATAGTAAGGCACCGGGCACTCTAAACGGTGAGCAAGAAACATAATCTAATTCTAATTGGTTAAAATATTGTATGGATCTATGATCTCCGCCTAACTCTCCACACACACCTATTTTAATCGTCGGATTTACAGATTTCGCCTGTTCTGTCGTCCGTTGAATTAATTGCCCTACACCCTCTAAATCTAATGTTTGGAATGGATCTATATCTAATATACCTTGTTCTGAATATGCATTTATAAATTTACCAGCATCATCACGTGAGAAACCGAATGTTAATTGCGTTAAATCATTTGTCCCAAAACTAAAGAAGTCACATTCTTTTGCTAAATCTTCAGCAATTAGACACGCCCTCGGTGTTTCAATCATAGTGCCAAGCAAGTAATGCGCGCTTTCATCCATTTCAATTTCTAATCTTTCTATTTTATCTATGATTTGTGCTTTTAATGTTGTAAACTCTGACACAGAAGAAACAAGCGGAATCATAATTTCAGGTTGGCAATCAATGCCTTGTTGTTTCAGTTTCAAAGCACTCTCGACAATAGCTTCTGCTTGCATGATATAAAGTTCTGGATAAGTTATAGCTAAACGACAACCACGATGACCTAACATAGGATTCACTTCATTTAAACTTGCTATATAGTGTTCCAATTCTGAAACAGATACATTAAGCTGACGCGCAACACTGTATTTTTCCTCTGTTGATTTAGGTAAAAATTCATGTAGTGGCGGGTCCAGCAAACGAATGATAGTTGGACGTTCGCCCGACAGTTTTAATATTGTTTCAAAGTCTTCTTTTTGATATTGCTTAATCTTATTTAAAGCATTAATCCTATTTTCTTGTGTATAAGATAAGATAAACCGTCTCATTTCAATTAAACGTTCTGCCCCAAAGAACATATGCTCAGTACGGACTAAACCGATACCTTTCGCTCCAAATTGGTAACCTGCTTGAATATCTTGGGGTGTTTCTGCGTTCATACGTACGTCTAACCTTGCCACTTCTTCTGACCATTGCATAAACGTTTCAAAGTCTTTGCTTCTTTCAGCCTTCGTTGTTTTAACTTCATCCAAATAAATGTCACCTTTAGCACCATCGACTGAAATAATATCACCTTCATTTAATGTGCCATTTGGATATGTTACTTTTTTATCTATGATATTAATCTCAATATCCGAACATCCTGTCACGCAACATTTCCCCATCCCTCTTGCGACAACTGCTGCATGAGACGTCATGCCACCATGTGTCGTAACAATTGCTTTACTTGCAATCATACCTTCAATATCTTCAGGAGAAGTTTCAGGCCTCATCAATATAACATGCGCTCCTTGCTCAGCTTTTAATTTTGCAGTTTCAGCCGAAAATACGATTTGACCGCTTGCTGCGCCAGGGCTCGCTGGTAGTCCCATCTTAGAAATAATAGTAGCCGCCTCTAATGCATTATCATCAAAATTAGGATGCAGTAATTGGTCTATTGATTTTACTTCAACATTCATAACAGCTTCTTTTTTTGAAATAATCCCTTCTTCTACTAAATCTACCGCAATATGAATCGCTGCATTAGCAGTACGTTTACCATTTCGGGTTTGCAAAATATAGAGTTGCTCATTTTCAATTGTAAATTCAATATCCTGCATATCTTTATAGTGCATTTCTAATTGTTGAGCAACCTTTAAAAATTGTTGGTGAACGTGAGGCATCTGCACTTTTAAAGTCTCAATATTTTTTGGTGTGCGTATACCTGCCACAACGTCTTCGCCTTGTGCATTTAATAAATATTCACCAAACAATTTCGCTTCCCCAGTAACTGGATTGCGTGTAAAAGCCACACCAGTACCACTTTGATTGCCACTGTTTCCAAAAACCATCTCTTGAATATTGACAGCTGTACCAATACCATATGGTATCTCATTTAACTGACGATATACACGCGCTCGGTCGTTATCCCAAGATTTAAACACTGCTTCAATAGCCTCAGTCAATTGCACAATAGGTTCTTGTGGAAATGGTTTATAAGCCTCTTCTAAATATACGTTTTTATAATACTCACAAATTTCTCGCAATCCTTCAGCTGGAATATCTGCATCGTTCTGATAATGATATCGCGATTTATATTGATTAAAATATGTATCAAATAATGCCATCGGGATATCGTATACAACTTCACCAAACATTTGTAACAACCTACGATAACAATCATATGCGAAACGTTCATCGTTCGTCTTTTCTGCTAATATTTTAACATTATTATCATTAAGCCCTAAATTTAATATTGTGTCCATCATACCAGGCATAGAAATTTTCGCGCCACTTCTTACAGATACTAACAATAACGCTTCTTCGGAAGAAAATGATTTTTTAGTGCGTTTGGAAAATGCTTCTAATTGTTCATGTAATGATTCCATAACCTCTTCTGAAAGTTTAGAACCATGGTTCAAATATTCAATACATGCTTGCGTCGTCAGTGTAAAACCATCGGGAACAGGTAAACCTAAGCGTTTCATTTCTGCTAAATTCGCACCTTTACCACCTAATAAATCTTTCATTGCTTTTTTGCCTTCATCAAATGCATAAATATATTTTGTCATACAAAAGCACCTCAATCTTTTAATATGTCATACTAATTATTATTGAGTATGTCATATTAAAATCTAAAAAACAACTAAAAAATTACTATTATATACTTATTTTGCTTTAAAACCCCAAAGTGATTGAATTCAGATTAAATAAAAAAAGCCTAAGCAATACCATGACGCTGTATTGCTTAGAACTTTAAATTTTCCAGTTTATTGCCATATTTAAATTTAAGATATCAATTATGTCACTATGCAACTATGATTTATAAAATAAGTGATATATCATAGGTAGTCTTCATATCAACTACCATACTACAATTAGCACTATAGTTAATAAAATTGAAACACACTTAATTCTATTCAATTATTACTGTTGATATAAACTGGTTTAATTAGTGGAAAATAATAAATAAGTAGGATAAATAGAGCGTTTTGCGTTAAGAACTATAATACTTTTGTAGTTAGTAGTTTAAAATATAATTTAAACTGGCATAAATAGCATAACAAACTATTTTTAAGTAGGTAACTGGTTAATATATAATCATTGGGCGGTTTTTTAAAAGCTACATTTCAATATGTTATCAAAATAATACTCAAACGGGATGACATACTACATCATAGCGTATACATTTTCGGCGTTATGCTTTAGCATTTTAAAATTATAGATGCTCTTCTTGTTTTACATAAGGTTCACTTCCAATATCTTAAAATTCACTAAGAATCCATTAGTGTATGTGTTATCACTTAATTATTCAAAATGGCGCCATTTTTTCATAGATTTTATGATTAATCACAAATTTTTTCACATTCAAAAACATTCGTTTTTAAAATTTATAGTATTTAAAAGTGATAACTTAATTTAATTATATTGTTGAGGCAGTTTTTTGTAAAGCGCTTTTTATCGTTTTAACAAAATACAGCCGCGTCACTTCTTCAATTTTATGAATGGTTGTTAATATTTTTATTTTATTACTCATATTTCGCTAAATCCCCTTCTCTTAATCCATTTACATGATTTACTCAACACCACATAGCAATTTGTAACTTAACCGCATCAGAGTACTTTTTAGGGTTTAAACCTGTTTCTTTTTTACACTTTTCTAGTCTGTATAACAGCGTATTTCTATGAATGTATAAATATTTTGCTGTCTTTGTAATATTTAAATCATTATAAAAGAAGCTTTTTAACGTATCTATACTCAGTTGATCCATCTCCCCTAAAACTCTCTTTTTATAGCGCTGCCTTATATTTTCGTCTATTTGATATAACAATGTTTTTTCTTCAATATCTTCAAATGAAGTCATCGCTTCTCCGTTTTCATTTAACATAAATACCAATTCGCACTCTTCATAAGCATTTTTAAAACCTTTTAAATTTTTAAATATCAGACTCGAAGCCATGTAAACTTTCAATTCAAGATCCTGAAACACTTGATATATATTACTGATTTTTTTATCTAATTCTGAAGTAGATTGATCCATAGCTAGAATGACAATTCGATTGTAATTTGTGAATGCAATTGTAAATGAGCGACCATCTATACTACGAGTGAGTGAACGAACGATACTATTTCTAGAAAACATCTGTTTTTCTATATCGATAATAACGCACTTTTTAAAAGTCAATAAATTCATGTTTAGGTGTTTTATCAAATATTGTATAAATGATTTTGAAGCTTCACTTTTTAACAATTCTTCAATTAGTAATTCTTGAGTCCGTATTTGCCCTTCCAATTCATATGTAAAATAATTCTGATACAACAATAATTCTGTAGACATTTTAACTAAATCTGCTACATGCATTAATTGATCTGGATTGCCTGTTATACCTATGACACCCACAATATTATCTTGAAAAATAATCGGCAAATTAACACCTGCTTGCGTCCCTTTTAAGCAGACACTGTCTTCTTGGGTAATTACTACTGTTTCTTTTTGTTTCAACACTTGCCTAGCGCCTTCATGTATAATACCAACACGCTTTTGATCAAAGGAAGCAATAATCACGCCATTGTAATCCATAATATTAATATTACTGCTAGTTCTTTTAGCTGTTTCTTTAACTATGAAAGAAGCCATTTCTTCAGTCAATACATTCATTTTCTCACTCCCTTATAATTTTTATACAAAATTAGAACATTAATTTTGTATAGTTTAACCCTATTTTCTAGAAAATGAAATCGATACACTAAAAGAACACGTAATAGAAAACGCTTTCTAAAAAGGAGCAACATAATCATGGAAATTATTTTAGCACCAGATTCATTTAAAGGTAGTATGAAAGCCAGTGAAGTAACAAACTATATGAAAGAAAGTATTTTAGACATATTTCCTAAAGCCATCATTCATGATTTACCGGTTGGAGATGGCGGCGAAGGTACATTAGAAGCCTTAATTAATGCAACTAATGGTGTACTTACTTCGATTGATGTTACTGGACCTTTAGGGGAAAAAGTGCTTGCGCAATACGGCGTTATAAATAACGATACTTGTGTAATAGAGATGGCAGAAGCTTCCGGGTTGAAACATTTATGTGAAGATGCACTAAATCCACTGGTAACGACAACATATGGAACTGGCGAATTAATTCTACATGCATTAAATAAAGGGTATAAAAAATTTATCCTAGCTATAGGTGGGTCTGCAACCAATGATGCGGGCGCAGGTATGCTACAAGCGTTAGGCGCTGAATTAACAGATAATCAAAACCATTCATTAACGTTAGGCGGTGGCGCATTAAAAAATTTAAATCATATTGATTTAACACATTTTGATTCTAGAATTGCTAATTGTAAATTTATCATTGCTTCGGATGTTCAAAACCCTTTGGTAGGTCAAAACGGTGCATCTTTCATTTTTGGAAAACAAAAAGGTGCATCACCAGAAGATATAAAGCAATTAGACCTTAATCTTAATCACTGGGCAAATCATGTTGAAAATACAACTGGGATAAAACTTCATGACTTGAAAGGAGCTGGTGCAGCAGGTGGTCTTGGGGGCGCATTCAAAGCATTTTTTCCTAGTTATTTTAAAGATGGTATTCAAGTTGTTATAGAACACATTCAATTTGAAAAATATGTAAAGCGCGCTGACCTAGTTATTACAGGGGAAGGAAAAATTGATTATCAAACGTTTTATGGAAAAGCACCTATTGGTATCGCAAAATGTGCTCAAAAATATAACGTGCCTGTTATTTTTATAGGGGGAGCTGTAGAAATAGATATAACAGACTTAAAAAATACTGGCGTAATCAGTGCTTTTAGTTTAAGTAATGGGCCTATGTCATTAGCAGAAATCTTTTCAAATTCGGAAAAATTAATAAAACAAACAACAAAGAATATTGTAAGTACATTTTTCCATAACCATTAACATATTAAGGGGATGTTTGTTATGAGAATTAAGGATACAATAGAAAAAATACCTGGCGGGCTGATGGTCGTGCCATTATTACTGGGGGCTTCTATCAATACGATTGATCAATTGCATCTCAAGCCAATAATGAATTTGTTAAAATCCTTAGGCGCCCCCAAAACTGAAGAAGGCTACTATGAAATGCTGCAAATTGGTGGATTTTCACAAGAATTATTTAAAGATAGCGCACTTGTCTTAATAGCTCTATTTATTTTTTGTGTAGGAAGTCAAATGAACTTAAAAATTGGCGGCAAAGCATTAAAAAAAGGTATGCTATTAACAACAACTAAATATTTTTCGGGTCTAGCAGTGGGTCTTTTATTAGGTTTGCTATTTGACCCTTGGAATGGTTTATTTGGATTATCTACAATAGCCATTATTGCAGCAATGACAAATAGTAATAGTGGCATGTATGCTGCTTTAACTAGTACATATGGCAATCGTTCTGATGTAGGCGGTTTGTCTATACTTGCTATTAATGACGGTCCATTATTAACGCTGATTTCACTAGGGTTTATTGGTACAACATTTCCTATTATCTCATTTATTTCTGTTTTGTTACCATTAAGTATAGGAATGATTTTAGGAAATCTTGATCCTAAAATTTCAGAATTTTTACGCCCAGGCGAAACCATACTTATTCCCTTTTTTGCTTTTTCTTTAGGCGCGGGTATGAATTTAGCTGAATTCTTTAATTTTTCAGTGTTATCAGGCGGATTAACACTAGTATTATTAACTTTTATTTGTACTGCATTTACAGGCGTCATTGCCTTTAAATTATTCAAAGAAAAAAGCGTCATTGCCCCTATTTCTGAATCTTCTACAGCGGGTAATGCTGTGTCTACACCTGCAGCAGTCGTTGCAGCTGCTTCAACTGCTTTAGCAAATGGCAATTTAAGTCAAAATGAATTTGCCATGATAGAAAAAATAGCACCACTCGCTACGGCACAAATTTCAATTTCGGCCATAACAACAGCGATATTGTGTCCAATAGCTGTTATTATGGTAGATAAATATCAAAAAAACAAAGGTGTTTATGGCACAAATGAATATTTTACTCACAAATCATCTATTAATGCGAATGAACAGCGCAGTTCACGCGTTTATGTAAGCGCTTCATATAAGGAGGATGAATAAATTTGAAAACCGAAATATTATATGGCAAATCAAATCTTAACGTTGAATTACCAGACAATAGCGTATTAATTGAACCCACTCCTATTCCTGCACTTGAAAACGACATAGATGCGATACGCAGTGCATTGCAGCATCCTATTGATTCAGAACCACTGAGTGATTTAGTCCAACCAAACCAAACGGTTTCAATCGTAATTAGCGATATCACTCGCCCCACTCCAAATCATGTACTCGTACCATTAATTATTGAAGCATTAGATCATGTGCCTTTAGAAAATATTGTTATTATTAATGGCACTGGTACGCATCGTGACCAAACTAGAGATGAATTAATACAAATGCTCGGCGAGGATATTGTTAATCATGTTAGGATTGTTCATAACCATTGTAATGACAAAGAAACTTTAAAAAAAGTAGGCCAAAGTAAATACGGGTGTGATGTTTATTTAAATAAAGACTATGTTGATTCTGATTTCAAAATTGTGACTGGCTTTATTGAACCACATTTTTTCGCCGGCTTTTCAGGTGGTCCAAAAGGTATCATGCCTGGTATTGCTGGCATAGACACAATTATGACGTTTCACAATGCTAAAATGATTGGCGATATCCGCTCAACATGGGGCAATATGACAGATAATCCAGTACAAGATATGACGAGAGAAATTAACGCAATGTGCAAACCTGATTTTATGTTAAATGTCACGTTGAATAAAGAAAAGGAAATTACAGAAGTATTTGCTGGTGAATTATATAAAGCACATGATAAAGGATGTGCCTATGCTAAAAAGCACGCTATGTTTAGATGTGATCATCGTTTTGATGTGGTCATCGCTTCTAATTCAGGTTACCCGCTAGATCAAAACTTATATCAAACAGTCAAAGGCATGAGTGCCGCTCATAAAGTGGTTAAAAAGGGTGGCAGTATCATCATGTTATCTGAATGTAGCGATGGTTTTCCAAATCATGGTAATTATGCAGAAATACTTAAAATGGCAGACACACCTAAAGCACTTGTTGAAATGATCAACGATCCTAACTTTGCTATGTTAGACCAATGGCAAGTACAAAAACAAGCCGTAATTCAAACTTTTGCGCATGTTTATTTATACTCCAAATTAACCGACCAACAAGCAAAAGATGCTATGTTACATCCAGTTTCAAATGTAGAAAAAACATTAAAATCTTTAGAAGAAAAATATGGAAAAGATATGACGATTGGTGTTATGCCACTCGGCCCACTAACCATACCTTACGTAGAATCGTAATATTTAAGTTTTAAAAGTAATTATTAAGGAGGCAATTTAAATGATGACTCAAATACAAAATAAAGAAGAAAGACTTGAAAATATCTTAAAAGAAATGAAGCAAGTGATAGTCGCTTTTTCGGGCGGTGTAGATAGTAGCCTTGTCTTAAAAAAAGCAATTGATGTATTAGGCAGCAGTAATGTCAAAGCAGTTATTGTTAAATCTGAATTGTTTAGAAATGAAGAATTTAATCAAGCTATACAATTAGGACACATACTAAATGCACATATTATAGAAACTGAAATTGCAGAATTAAAAGAACCACACATTGTTGAAAATACACCTGACAGTTGGTATTACAGTAAATATTTATTGTATGCAAAACTTGAAGAATTAAGAAAAAATAATGCGTTTCATTATGTTCTAGATGGCATGATTATGGATGACATTTCAGATTTCAGACCTGGACTTAAAGCAAGAACTGAATTTGGGGTGAGAAGTGTTTTACAAGAAGCCGATCTTTATAAAGATGAAGTACGAGAATTGAGCAAATTACACGATCTTCCTGTTTGGAACAAACCAGCACTTTGCAGCTTAGCTTCTCGTATTCCTTATGGAGAACCTTTAAGTTTTAATAAAGTAAGCAAAGTGAATGAAGCTGAAAAATACATTCTTAGCTTGGATATAAATCACGTTAGAGTACGTTATCATCATAATATAGCACGTATTGAAGTTGATGAAACTGATATTCCTACCATTATCCAACACAGAAATCAAATTACTCTATATCTTAAAGAACTTGGATTTGATTATGTAACAATCGATTTAGAAGGTTATCGTACAGGTAGTATGAACGAAGTTATGCATACCCATGACTGATTTAATAACATAAAGGTGGCTTAATTATGACAGATCATTATGATTCCATTGAATCATTACTGCAAGCTGTAAAGACAAATCAATTATCCGTTTCTGATGCTAAAGCTGAATTAAATCAATATGATGAATTAGGTTTTGCAAAGATTGATTTGCATCGAAGCAAACGGCAAGGTTTTCCCGAAGTCATATTTGGGGAAGGCAAAACTGAAAAACATTTGATTAAGATTATTCACTCACTATTATTACACGAGGAAACGGTATTAATTACTAGAATAAATAGTGAAAAAGCGAATACTATTATTACAAAATATCCTCAGTTAGAATACCATGCAACAGCAAATATTGTGTGTACACGCTTAAATTATATACACAAAACCGAACGGCAAACAGCCATTATTTGCGCTGGTACTTCTGATCTCCCTGTTGCTGAAGAAGCCGCCGTGACAGCAGAAGTGATGGGGATATCAGTAAAACGATTTTACGATGTTGGCGTTTCAGGTATACATCGACTTTTCGCCCATATTGAGGATATACGCGCCTGCAATGTTTCTGTAGTAGTTGCCGGCATGGAGGGTGCGTTGTCGAGTGTCGTTGCTGGTTTAGTTGATCATCCTGTGTACGCAGTACCAACCAGTATTGGATATGGTGCTAATTTAGACGGGGTCACGACGCTACTTTCTATGGTTAATTCTTGTGCGCCTGGTACAAGCGTCCTTAACATTGACAATGGCTTTGGTGGAGGGTATAACGCTGCCATGATTATCAATATGCTAGAACACCATTCAAAGATGGAGTGATTTTATATGACAAATGCAATTTATTTAGACTGCCACGCTGGTATTGCTGGTGATATGCTTTTATCTTCACTTGTAGATTTAGGCGCAGACGTCGCTTATATTGAAACTCATTTACAACGTTTACCGTTAAATGAGTTTCAAATGCAATTTTCAAATCAGAATAAAAAAGGCATTCAAGCCAAATACTTAAATATAGAATTTAATGAAGCGCATCATCATAGAACTGCTTCTGATATTTTTAAAATAATACAAAATAGCCATTTACCAAATAGAGTCAAAATGCGTAGCCAAAAAATATTTAATACCATTGCTCAAGCAGAAGCTAAAATTCATGGCATGTCAGTAGAAGATGTCCATTTTCATGAAGTTGGCGCTATGGATTCTATTATTGATATTATTGGTGGATGTCTTGCTTTAGAAAATTTAAATATTGATGAAATATACGCTTCTCCTATACCAACGGGAGGCGGTAAAGTAAACATCGCTCATGGACTATATCCGGTTCCGGCGCCGGCGACTGCTGAAATTTTGAAAGGTATCCCACTTGCTTCGTTCGAAATTGATAGTGAATTAACCACACCAACAGGCGCAGCTTTTATTAAAGCATTAGCGTCTAAAATTGGCCCTTTACCTTCTATCACAATAGATCATATTGGTTACGGTTGTGGAACAAAAAATTTCAACTTTCCAAATATCTTAAGGGCAATTCAATTTAAAACAAAAGATAACACACCAACACAAGTACAAGTCATTGAATGTCAAATAGACGATATGTCTGCAGAAATGTTAAGTTATTTTCTTGAACAAGTATTTGAAGATGGCGCGTTAGATGCCTACTTTACTCCGATTACTATGAAAAAAAGTAGACCCGCAACAAAGCTTACTATCATTAGCAAAATTGAAAACGCGTCATTTTTTGAAGACTATGTCCTTAAAAACACAACTTCTCTAGGCGTCAGAAGTTATACAGTTAATCGTAAAGTGCTTCATAGACAATTCGAAACGGTTCATACTAGCTATGGTGCTATTTTAGTAAAAACTGCTATGTTAAACGATAAAATCATTAAAGCAAAACCCGAATTTGAAGATGTACGAAACGCTGCTATTCAATCAAACACACCTTTTGTACAAGTATATGACCATATCAACCAAGAAATTCAAAAACACATACAAATTGGTTGAAATTTCATTAGAAAAAGACCCCACTGAACCAATTACTATACTGAGACTCTAAAAGTTACATTTTCAGTTTAACTTTTAGAGCACAGATTATACATTGAGTGGGGTTTTTAATATCATTATTTATCTTTTTTATGATCATGCTGTTTAGCATTTGGATTCGAATATTTTTCCGGGCTATAATCCGCACCTTTTGTATAATTACCTGATGCATCCCATAATAAAAATTCATCAATACCATGATCTTTTAGCGCTTGGATTTGTGCTGTTACCTCATCTTTATCATATACTTTATAACGCCCCTCCCCTAAGTAAGAAGCTGTAAAATCTTGAAGCCATGGACGAGATTTAACTTTTTGGCTATCTATCCCTTTAAGTGCTTCTTTTTCTTTATCTAAATAGCGATCTATAGTTTTATATGGTTCTCTATCTGGATTTTCTAATCCAAAATCACCAGGGTTCCAATGTGATGGATAAATCATCGATGAAATAACATCGACGTTTTTAGCAATCTTGGGAAAGCTTTGTCCAATACCTGGTGTTTCTTTAACTGTAGCTGCGTACCCAAATACATCTGCAGACGTTTGAACATCATATGATTTCAAATCTTTACGTGCTGATTTTAAAAATTCTGCAATCGTATCTACCCGTTGTTCAACCTTATTCAATCCACTCTCTTCGTATTTACCACTCGAATATTGTAATGATTGATCTTTATTTTCGAATCCTTCTGGAAAACGGACGTAATCAAATTGTATTTCTTTAAATCCTGCCTTGGCGGCTTCTTTTGCTACATTTAGATTATAGTCCCATACATTAACATTAAATGGATTTGTGAAACTGTCTCCCCCTTCATTTTCCCATACGTTACCTTCAGATGTTTTAAATGACCAGTCAGGTCTTTGATTTGATAGTTTTGAATCTTTGAATGTAACAATACGCGCAATTGGATAGATATCATTTTTTTCCATTTCTTTGATGATTTTTTTGGCATCTATTCGGTCTAAGGTATTACTACGAATTAATTTATTATCGCTTTTCAAATCCATCGTAATATTACCTTCGTCATCTTTGACATCGATAACCATCGCATTCAATTCCGTATCGTTTATGAATTTAACCAGTTCATCAAATTGTTCATTACTTGTTGCGCCTGGCGCAACATATATGCCTTTTACACCATCTTTCGGATAATCGATTTTACTATATGTATCTTTGCTTGATTGGCTTGTTTTCTTATCTTTACTGCTATTTTTCTCATTGTTCGAATCATTATCATTGTTACAAGCAGACATTACTAGTGCCATTGCCAATATAATTGTTAGGAATTTCCATACGCGCATCGACTTACAACCTCATCCCCAAATATTTTACTAAAAAAAGATTTTTAATATTATTATATTTCACACTACCTACGATATATTATTTTAATATTTTAAGCAAGGCGAATTACTATTGTGTGTCACGAGGGGGAACCATAAAAAAGAGCAAGACAAAAATTCAATTTTTTAAAAGAATTCATTGCCTTGCTCAGCTATTTATATACTGATTTTTTAAATTTCACTTAATAGATGGACCTATATTAATGTTAGCGCTTGATAAAGCCTTCTCTAAAACATCTACCACGCAAATACTATGTTCTAATTGTTTTAAAGCAAATTCAGTATTTTGATTACGGATAACTTGCTCAATTTTCACAAATTCCTCATACATCCGGTGGTTATGTAGATTGACTTGATAATACTGTGTGCCGCCCGTATGGTATTTTAGCTCAAATGCCTTTAATTCATTCGTTGGTCCTTTAATATGGATAGTTGCTTGATCTCCTTGGATATAAGATTGATTATCTGAATTAGAATCTTTAGCTCCGATACAGACAACTTTCATGCCATCATAATCTAGTTGTAAAATTCCGGATGTATCAATATTATTTTCTACATTTGCATAATATGCTACTTTACTGGGCTCACCAAATAAAGCCAATGCTAAGTGAATATTATAAACATTGATATCCATTAATGCGCCCCCACCTTGTTTTGGGTCAAATGCAGGCTGAATCATACCTTTTTTAAAATCATCATATCTTGAAGAGTACTGTGAATAGTTAAATTGAGCAATCTTACAATTCCCAATTTCTGAGATAGATTGTTTTAACACGTCATAATTACTTAAATATAAATTCGTAATTGCCTCAATGATAATCACGCCACGCTCTGCCGCTAAATCTTTTAAAGCGATTAACTCTGATTTAGTTAATGTAAATGGTTTTTCACAAATTACATGTTTACCTTCTACTATCGCTTTACGCGCATAATCAAAATGAAGGTGATTCGGTACAGCTAAATAAATCGTATCTATACTTTCATCTTTTAAAAATGCTTGATAGTCTTCAAAAACAGACTTTATTTCAAATCGTTTTTTTAATTGAGCGACATTACCCGGGTTACGACCAGTTGTAACTATACTTTTTATTTTTATTTCGGGTATTTCTGACATAACTGGCAGTGCTTCTTTGACAATTTTACCTGCTCCAACTATACCAATGTTCATAACCATCCTCTTTTCATTGTCATTTTAATTGTTATATCATATGTGTCTAAATAATGACTGATATTTCTCTATTTTATATTAATAGTTTATATAATTAAAGTTTGTGCATCACTTATAACATTTCTCAATTTTTTATAAAAATTAAATAAAAAAGCATCCCATTCTAGGGACACTTCTTAATCTCTCTGCTCAGAAGATTTATAACTGGTTAAAATTATTTTCTTGAACGTCAGTTATTTTAGCAACCTCTATAGTTTGTTCTTTAGGCTCTAATACGTGTATATATTGTTTATCGTCGTTATCTTCAACCTTGCTCACCTTTATACGGTCATGCTCTATTGTTTCAATAATAATTCGACCATGTTTATTTAAAGCCTCTATAACTTGTTGTTTATCCAATATTAAACCTCCTTAAGCAATAAATAATAGCTTAATATTTGTTTACCCATAAAACAATTTCTAAATCAGTCACTGCTCAAATTTTTAGTTTAATAAAAAGCAGGATGTAATCTATTTATTCAAAAAAATGTCATGCCCACTTCAACATCGCTTAATATTTTAACTTAATATCAAATCTACAAGTTCTTCAGCAGAAGTTTTACCAAAATAGTAAGCAACATCGATTGCACTTAAAGCCTCGAGTAAATCTGCTTTAATGACTCGTACACCAATGAGTTGTTGCTCTACTTCTTTAATATTACCTTGACCAAAGAAATCACCATAAATACGGCATGCAGCAATGCGGCCTTTTTCAACTGAAAGTGTAATATCAACTGTGCCGGCTGCTAATTTTGCATCTCTATTATATTCATAACGTGGGGAACGCCCGTAATTCCATTCCCAGTTTTTATATTTTGAAGCGACCATTTCATCAATAGCTTGCCAATCTTTTTCTGTTAATTCATAACGTTTAGCATTATTGATATCGTCTAATTCTAATAATTGTTCAACCATCAAATCTTTAAATTCGTGTATGGTAACATCTTGATATGCTGCCGCCAAGTAATCTCGTATATTTCCAACTCTTGATCTTACGGATTTAATACCTTTTGATTCAATTTTTTTACGGTTGGACTTTAATACTTTGACCATAGGTTCATAATCGACATCTAATAAGAGAGAATAGCCTCCATAGATACGCCCTTGTATTAAGGTCATCGCAGCTCCCGAAACTTTCTTGCCATTAATTTCTAAATCATTACGCCCACTTTGGACGACTTCAGTAGCTCCAAGATGATGTAGTGCATTAATTGCTGGCTCATAGAATTTTTGGAAATCGCCGTAAATCGAATTATCATTTTGTAATAGACAACACATATTTACCGCACCGCGATCTACATAAACCGCACCGCCACCTGTCTCTCGACGCATAACTTGTATGTCATGCGCATCTACATAATCTTGATTAATTTCTACTGCTGTATTCTGAAAACGACCTATCTCTACTTTGGGGTCGCAATAATAAGGCAATAAAATATCATCGTCTAAAAATATATTTTGACTAACATAGACCTGCATTGCTGTACTAACAGCGCCATCCGTAATATATTCGCCATTTCGAATTGGTTCAATTAAATACATAACTTTCTCCTACTTAGTTAATTTATTATTTGCTTCTGTAATTAATGTCGAAATATCATCAGTTAAATGTACTGTTCTTTCACGTATGTTTTGCGGTATACGATACGCTTTTTTATTCAACGTCATAAATAGTGCATCGGGATTATGGCGTGTCATTCGCTGAAATGGATGTTTCACAAATTGCGGTGTTGTGTACCCAATACCGATTTCTAAATATAACACTTTGCCTTCTTTATGGTTTTCGAGGAATTGATTATAACGCTTGAGTTGTGCTTCAAAATCTGCATCTTCAACCATCCCTACTTGTGCTTTTCGCTTATTTATTTCCATTGGTGCATCACACTTTGGACAATGCGGCATAAGTTCGCGTGGTACTTCCATATTAGATTGTGCTTTAACCATTTGACGGATAGCTGCATCATCTCTATACGTTTCTGCGTGACAATGTTGGCTACATTGCCAAAGAATATATTCTCCTTGAATATGAAACACCTTATTTAAATCATAATTAGCTACTGCAAATGCATTATCTGCATTTGTTGTAATAATATGATGTGCTTTGTCTTTTAGTATTTCTTTTAATGCGATATACGAAGCACCTACTGGTTGGTCTAAGTAATTCAATACAACGAACCGACTTTGAAAGGCCCAATATTCTTGCCAACTTTCAAATGTATGGAGGCTTGCTTGTAACATATCAAAAAAACCGTACTTTTCTATAAAGTCTGGAAAATTTTGAGTAAATCTTTTGCCAATATAAGTAAAACCATCTGATGCCGACATACCTGCGCCGATACCAACAACCACTGCATCTGCTTCATTGATAGCTTCTGCTAAAACATCAGATTGACTATTATGATTGGTTGATATGGCACGCCATGTTGATTCAGTCATAACGTTTTAGTTCCTCCTTGTATAATTGAGCATCTGTATCAGTATACACATTAAAAATAATATTCATATCGATGTTATGCTCTTTTTTATATGCCAATACAGTATCAATAGCAATCTTTGCCGCTTCTACTTGCGGAAAGCCAAACACCCCTGTAGAGATGCAACAAAACGCAATACTATCTAAATGATGTTGTTCTGCAATTTCTAAACAACTACGGTAAGAACGTGCCAACAAATCCTTATTCATGTTTGAGACTGGTAATTTATGGATTTGTGGTCCTACTGTATGAATAACATGTTGAGCAGGGAGATTATATCCTGAAGTTATTTTAGCTTTGCCTATACCTTCTTTTTTACCTTGTTGTTCCATAAGTTCATGACACGCTAAACGTAACTGTACACCTGCTTTTGTATGGATAATGTTATCAATACAATTGTGATTAGGCTCAAAACAGCCTAATAACCGACTATTAGCTGCATTCACGATAGCATCTACTTTTAATTGGGTAATATCACCTTGCCATAAAAACACATCATCGCCTATAGATGGCGATAATGTGTCCATAGTAGTCATAAAATGATTATTATACGTTTGTAAAAACGCATCTTGAACATTTAAATACATCTCAGAGATAGGTTGAGGCGGTCTTATATTTGCAAGTCCCCTATACATTTCCCATTGGGCTGTGTCACTCTCTGGCAGGTCTAATGTAGCTTCACCATAAGCTTCACGCCATAAGTATTCAATTAAATACGATAAACGTTCTTGTTGTTGCATATATTATGCCTCTGGAAGTGCATTAAATGCTGCTTCGTCAACATTTTCTAATTTAATTAACCAATTTTCTTCTGGCTTTTCTGAATTTAAAATTGTCGGTTCGTCTTCAGCTTTGGTGTTACGTTCTACAATTTTGCCTGCTAAAGGAGATTGAACGTCTAGCACTGTTTTAGAAGCCTCGATACTAACAATTTCATCGTCTACTTCAATATCATCATTACCCATAAATTCAACATAACCAACTGTACCAATGTCATCTTGTAATTCTGGTGTCATACTATAAACATATTGCTCTCCTACTTTTTCTACCCATAAATAATTCGCTAATTTTTTCATAATCATAACTTCCTTTCATAAATCATTATAAATATATTTCTGCAAGTAATTCAATTGCTCGACAACGCGCTTCGATACCTGGTATTAAAGGCACCACCATCACTTCATCAGCGTCAAATTTTTGTATCATACTATCTAATCGTAGTTTTACAGTATCTTTGGTACCAACAATCATACGCGCACGGCCTTGAGTTATTTGGCGCTTATCCCGCTCTGTTAGGTGATACGCGTTTGCTGTATCAATTGTAGGCATGTGTTCAAACTCAGCAAATTGTTGTTTACCTAATAGCCAAATGTCTAGGCTTTTACCTAAAGCTTTAGCTTCTTCTTCTGTATCAGCTAAAGCAATAAAAACAGTGACCATCACAGTTGCATCCATATTCAATGAAGAGGGTTGAAATGCATCACGATAGATATCGACGCTATCTTTCGCTCTATCTATAGCGTTAGCGCTAGGTAGCAAAAATGTACCTAACGTGTACCCCATGCCTTGTGCACCTGCTTTTTTAGCAGATGCCACACTCGTGCTTAGTAACCACATCTGAGGAATGGTACTTGTGCTTGGTTGCGCTACAACATGGTCATGTCGTTGTTTAGTTTGCTGTTCTGTTAAATACTGACGGACGTCTTCAATAGACTGCCCGTAGTCTAAAAAGCGTGCTTTGGTTTCGTTCATAGCTTCTTTCACATATGATGTACCTGCATTATTGCCTATCCCTAAATCAACTCGGCCGGGATGTAATGCTTCTAACATACGAAAATTCTCAGCTACTTTATATGGACTATAATGAGGTAACATGACCCCACCAGAACCCAAACGAATTTTTTGTGTTTTATTCAATATTTGCATCATTAACAATTCTGGACTACTACATGCAAATGCTGGAACGTTATGATGTTCTGTCATCCAAAAACGCTTATAACCGAGTTTGTCAGCTAACTGTGCTAAGCGAATAGTATCTTGTAAGGCATCTTCAGCAGTTTTGCCTTCATCAATGATAGCGTAATCTAACACATTAAATTGGACCACTTGAAATACCACCTCCACTAATCATACATCATACGATACGCTTTGTTAACGTTCATTCTTTAAGTAAGTATATTTGAGTATCTAACCACTTTCAGTTAAGATAAATCCAATACATTATCCTCATCTAATAGGATAACCCATATAGAAAATTTTTGTTAGATTTTGCTTGAAAAATTCTCTACTTTTTTAATTATTTTGACCCTAATCTCATTAAGTGTTACTTTAAAATTAATTATTACAACGAAGATAGAGGTTTTAGTTATGAACACTAATTATGATGCATTATTTGAACCATTGACATTACCGAACGGGGTTATTTTAAATAACCGTTTTGTTTTATCTCCAATGACGACCAATTCTTCCACACAAGATGGCCATATTACAGAACAAGATATTAACTATGCGCGCCGTCGCGCACATTCTGCGCCACTTCAAGTTACTGGAGCTGCCTACATTGAACCCTACGGACAATTATTTGAATATGGATTTAGTATTACTGATGATCGTTGTATTCCAGGGTTAACCACATTAGCTAATGCGATGAAACAAAGTGGCAATAAAGCTATACTACAACTTACGCATGCTGGTCGTTTTTCAAACCAAGCCATTTTAAATTTTGGGCAAGTCTATGGTCCAAGCGCTATGACGTTAAACACACCAATCAAACATGAAGTATTATCTATGTCTAAAGACAAAATTAAATCAGTAATACAACAATATGCCGATGCGACTTCTCGAGCGATTAAAGCAGGATTTGATGGCGTTGAAATTTCAGCTGCACAACGTTTATTAATACAAACCTTTTTCTCTACTTTTTCTAATTTAAGAACTGATACCTATGGCAGTCAAACTTTAGAGAATAGATCCCGTTTTGAATTGGAAATATTAAAAGCGGTTCAAGCTGTTATTGATCGAGAAGCACCACCTCAGTTTATCTTAGGTTACCGTGCGACACCAGAAGAAACGCGTGGTAGTGAGGTAGGTTATACTGTTAGTGAATTTAATCGTCATTTAGACTGGGTGTTAAAAACTGCCGATATTCAATACTTAGCAATTGCCAGTTGGGGTCGCCAAATTTACCAAAACAAAGTGCGCTCAGAGGGTAAGCATAAAGGTAAGTATGTTAATGCAGTCGTTTATAAATATATTAATGGACGTGTCCCTCTTATTGCTAGCGGTGGGATTAATTCTCCTGAAAGTGCATTAGACGCCCTACAAAATGCAGATATGGTTGGTATGTCCTCACCTTTTGTCACAGAACCGGACTTTGTTACAAAATTAAAAGATCATAGACCAGAAGACATTGATTTGCATGTCACTTTAGATGACATAGATGAATTAGCCATCCCCTATGCAGCGTTTAAAGATATTGTAAAAATGATGGATTATGGTGAAGGTTTAAAAAAAGAAACACGCGATGAGTTGCGCAAACTGGAAACAAATTACGATGCAGTGAATTATCAAGAAGCGGGAACAGAAGATGAGAAATAGACCTCTTTTTGATATTATGATATCAACGCCAATATAGATAAACAGCGTTTAAAACCTTATTTAACAACCTATCTTCATTTAGTAAATGGTTGTAAAAATTATAGAAGACCCTGAGATTACAAATGACTGTCTCAGGGTCTTCTAGTTCGCTATCCTTACATTTATTTTTGCCAAATCGATTCTATTTCTTCTAATGTTTTACCCTTCGTTTCGGGGATAAATTTCCAAATAAAGAGACCGGACAAAATACTCATTAATGCGTAAAAACTATATGTCATTGTCCCACTGATATCCATCATGAATGGATATGTGGAAGTGATTGTAAAGTTGGCTAACCATTGTACTGCAACTGCAATGGCCATAGCAGCACTTCTAATTCTATTAGGAAATATTTCTGATAACAATACCCAAATGATAGGTCCCCAACTCATCATAAATGATGCAGTATAAATCACCATAAATACTAATGTAATCACACCAAATGTACCGTTGGCTGTCAGCACACTCATTCCAATCATACCTATAGCCATACCTGTTGAGCCAATAATCAATAACGGTTTACGTCCAAATTTATCTACATATAAAATCGCAATTACGGTAAATATAACATTAACCAATCCCATGACTACTGTTTGTATCATAGAAGCGTTGCCGCCTGCCCCTAAATTTTCAAAAATTCTTGGTGCGTAATATAGGGCCACATTGATACCAATAAATTGTTGAAAAATTGATAACACGATTCCACAAATGATGACCGTTTTGCCAAAGCTAAATAATGGCGCTTTTACATCATTACCTTTGCGCTTAGTAGATAAAATATCATTCAATACATTTTGCGCATGCTGTTTAGAATTGTATATCTTATTTAGCACTTCAAACGCCGCTTCATTTTTATTAATTAAAGTTAAATATCTTGGTGTCTCTGGCACCATAAACAATAATATAAAAAATAACGCTGCTGGAATAGCTTCTGTTATAAACATATAGCGCCAACCAATAGCGTCTATCCAATGGGATGTTTCTCCAAATGTAATACCATAGTTCACAAAATAAACGACCAACATACCGAAAATAATCGCAAATTGGTTCCAAGAAACAAGTGTTCCTCTTATTGATGATGGAGAAATTTCACTTATATACATAGGAGAAATTGCGGAAGCTAACCCAACACCTATACCGCCTATAATCCGGTAAAAATTAAACATTAATAATAAACCTAAACTAGCATTGCCTTGCTCAAAGAATAGAAATTCTGGATACCCAGATAATATCGCTGAAATAATAAATAATATTGCAGCTATTTGTAATGATTTCTTTCTACCTAGCCTACTTGAAAAGTTGGATGATAATAACCCGCCAATCACACAACCTATCAAGGCACTTGAAACAGTCAAACCATGAATAAAACTACCATAATCAGCTGTTAAATAACGTTGTAAAGACTGTTCAGCGCCTGAAATAACAGCTGTATCATAACCGAACAACAGCCCACCTAGAGTCGCAATCAATGCAATCGTTACGATGAATTTTTTATTATTATAAGATGACATTTGCCCATCCCCTTATTCACTACTTGAATTGAACTAGTTTATCTGATAATGCTCGCGTACTTCTGTAAACATCTTGATATATTTCATAATATGATTGATATAAACCAACATTATGATCGTCTGAATTTATAGATGCGTTATAATTAATCCACATTTCACTCATATCACTAAAGCTATCAAACCATTGTTCACCCATAGCAGCTAGCATCGCAGCGCCAAACGCTGGACCTTGTTCTTCAGTTCTAGTAGTAATTTGAGCATTAAATACATCAGCCTGTATTTGTAACCAGTGTGGGTTTTTTGCGCCTCCACCGATGGATACAATGTTTTGAACGGCCTTACCTTCACCTCTTATGATTTGAATACTGTCTTTAATTGAAAACGTAACGCCTTCTAAAACAGCGCGTTTTATATCTGCACGCGTTGTATTCGCGTCTAACCCAATAAAACTACCTCGTATTTTGGCATCATTATGCGGTGTTCGTTCACCTAATAAATATGGCGTAAAAATGAGACCATTTGCACCAATTTTCGATTCACTTATTGGTCTTAAAAAAGTTTCAAAATCTTCTTCGTTGCTAAATAATTGCTTAATCCATTCTAGACTGTATCCTGCAGATAATGTGACACCCATAATATATTTTTGATTAGGCACACAATGATTAAAATAATGCACTTTGCCATCATTTTCATAATTTTTATGATTAATAATTGAAAGCGCCACGCCTGAGGTGCCAATACTTACTAACTGTTTATTCTCATCTGTAATACCTGCACCTAACGCACCACAAGCATTGTCTGCACCACCTTGGTAAACATTTATTGTTTCTTCCCCTTTATAACCAATTTCTTCCATAATTGATTGGGTCAATGTACCACTAAATCCATGTGATGGAATGATATCTGGACAAATGGTTGTATCAATATCTAATTTTTCTAAAATGGTAGTCGACCAATTTTCTTCTTTAACGTTAAACATAATTGTACCAGCTGCATCTGAAGGCTCAGAATAAAGGTTACCTGTCAACCTATATACGATATAGTCTTTAGGCAACATAAATTTATAAATTTCATTATAATGCGCTGGTTCATGAAGCTTAAGCCATATTAATTTGGGCAAAGTGAAACCTTCAATTACGGTATTCTGTGTTTCATTAAGCAAAGTCTTCAAGCCAATTTTTTCTTTAATATCTGCTACCGCTTGAGATGTTCGTGTATCATTCCATAATATAGCTGGCCTAATTACTTGCCCTTGGTTATCTACAATTACCAAACCATGCATTTGACCTGAAAAACTGACACCAGATATTTGATCAACGCCATACTGAGTTACCAAGACTTTTAAACTTTCAATAGCTGCTTCATACCAGATATTTGGGTCCATTTCACTATAGCCAGTATGTGGGTGTTCTGTTTGATAAGAAACGCTATAACTAGACACAACATTGCCTTTTTGATTAACAACTATACTTTTCATACCGCTTGTCCCGACATCTATTCCAATGACGTATTTCATTTCAATCAGTCCTCATTATTAATATTTAAAATATATTGATTAATTTGTGATTTAATCACTTCCAAATGATCCGATTCATTATCGATTGTCGTAAGATTTAAAGCGTGATTTTCTAAATCCTTGAAGGAGACTTCTCCATCAACAATTTGTTTGCCAATACCACTAGCAAATGAAGCATATTTTTTGTCTATGATTTTTTCAAAAAACTGATCTTCAATCATTTTAGACGCCACTCGTAAGCCTAGAGCAAAAGTATCCATACCAGCAACATGTGTTAATATCAGATCTTCTTGTTTAAATGATGTACGTCTTGGTTTGGCGTCAAAATTCAATCCTCCTGGATTAAGTCCACCATTTTTCAATATTTCGTACATTGCCAATGTCGTATCATATACATCTGTAGGGAATTCATCGGTGTCCCATCCTAATTGCGGATGTCCTTGGTTAGCATCTACTGACCCTAAAAGCTCATTATCTCTTGCATAGCGTAATTCATGTTGGAATGAGTGACCTGCTAAAGTAGCGTGGTTTGCCTCAATATTAAATTTAAAATGTTTATCTAGGTCATATTTTTGTAAAAACGCATGAGCTGTCGCTACATCTGTATCATATTGATGCGTTGTGGGTTCTTTAGGCTTGGGTTCAATTAAAAATTGCCCTGTATAACCGATTTCTTCTGCATAAGCAATTGCCATTTTAAAGAATTTAGCTAGGTTATCTAACTCTAGTTTCATATCTGTATTTAATAAACTTTCATAACCTTCACGCCCGCCCCAAAAAACGAAATTCTCTGAACCTAACGTTTTTGCAATTTCTAATGACTTCTTCACTTTTGCTGCTGCGTATGCAAAAACATCTGCATTTGAAGAAGTCGCAGCTCCGTGCACAAAGCGTTGGTGCGTAAAGTTATTTGTTGTATTCCAAAGTAATTTCTTACCTGTTTCATTCATTTTATTTTTAATTAAGCTTACTATTTCATCTAAATTATCGTTTGATTCTTTCAATGTTTTACCTTCAGGAGCAATATCAACATCATGGAAACAGAAGTATTCAACACCTGTTTTTTCCATAAATTCAAAGATAGCTTCTACACGCGCTTTCGATTTACCCATTTCATCTAAATCATCCCAATCTCTAGTAGCTGTTCCTACCCCAAAAGGATCAGATAAATCTGCAGTAAATGTGTGCCAATAAGCAACGCTAAATCTTAAATGTTCTGCCATCGTTTTTCCACCAATGTTCTCATTAGCATTATAATATTTAAAACTAAATGGGTTACTAGATTTAGGCCCTTCGTATTTTATTTGTTCAACGTCAAAGTAAGTCATTAGAATTCCTCCTCAATTTTCCTCCTTAGTTAGTTAATTTAATAAACTAACTAACTTTGAGTATAATATAACACCTCCTCTTCTTTTTGTAAACGCTTACTTAAGAAAATAAAAAAGTAGGATAGAAACCAAACACTTAAATTTGGTTTCTATCCTACTTTTCGAAAATAAATTAATAAATTCTATTACTAATAATTAGTGAAAATATCATACCCGCTCTTTTTTAATCAACAATACCTATGTTTTGAGTTATGGATATATCTAGAAAGTATTAAAAATTAAGTTTTATGTTATCAATTTTTAATACTTTCTGTGTTATTGCAAGGGTTGCTCCCAACAATGTCGAAAACTTAACGTTGGAAGTCAGGCATATCTCTACATTTTTATTTGTATATGTCATAAAAGCTGATTTAATAGCTTCTAAAACGTCCGGTAATTCGTTAATTAATGGACAATTGATATAAATAGCTTCTGGATTAATTTGCATATTTAGATTATATATCAGTATGGCTATTCTCATTGAAAACTGATTTATTTCGTCTACTACAATCTCATTTTTATCATAATATAACTTTTTTAATGCTGTCATGGTTAATTTTTGGTTCAACCTTTCTTCAAGATTATGAACTAAAGCATCTTGAGAACAGATATCTTCAATTTTATGAAATGTTTTATGATTATTTTGAATAACCGAAACGAGCGTTTTTCCAATTTCACCTGCTTCACCATCTGTACCTCTATATAATTTTTTATCAATAATTAAACCCGCGCCAATACCTTTATGTATACTAAGTGTGATTAAATTATTAACTTCTAAGTCATTATTTTCATTACATTCATAAATTGCGGATAAATTCGCTTCATTTTCCACTATGATAGGCACATTTGCGATATCTTTAATACTTTCTGTAATTGAAATATCTTCGATTTCATGAAATGGCAAATGAACAATTTCTTGGTTATTATTAACGATTCCGTGGACAGAAATAGATATACCTAACAACCCATGATGCGTACCATATTTTTCATCTGTATTAATGTGTTGTTTTAACAAATCTAATACATGGCTCATTTTTTTATTAGACAATGGTATAGATTCATGTTTAAGTATTTCACCATTAAAATAGTTATAAATCATTTCAATTGAGCCGTACGCAATATCTAAAGAAATCACGTAGCCAAAATGTTTATTAATTTCTAAAAGTATCGGTTTTCTCCCTCCACTCTTAGTGCTTTCTCCATGTCCTACTTCATTCACTAATTTTTTCTCTTTTAACTTATTTAATATGCTCGAAATCGTTGCTTTATTAATATTTAAATCTTTAGATATTTGAACTCTAGAGATGAGTTTATTATTAAATATTTGTTGTATTACTCGTCTTTGGTTTTCATTTAAATCTAACGCGTCTATTTGTTTCAAACTAACACCACCTCTATATTAACTCTAAAAAATAAGTACAGTACTTTCAATTTAATTACAAAGTTTAATTTAACTATAGCACAAAATATTTCTCTAAACACCTTATGACGCAACCTATAGTTATTCAATTTTCTTTTTCAAAAACAAATATTTAAGTAGTCACCATTTTTAAAGAAAGCGTTTACAAAATTAAAATTAGGTGGTAATATTCCACTCAAGTTGGTTTGTTTACTAAATTAACTAACTTAGGATAGATGTTTTTACTAGGGGGGATTAAATGAACCAAACAGTTGATGCAAGTTCTGGAAAAAAAAGTATTTTAGTAGATTCGAAAACTGAAACAAAGCGGTTACGTACAAACGAAAAAGTAGTATTTGGTATAGGGGACTTCGGTGCAAATTACAGCTGGACCTTCATTGCGTCATTCATCATTATTTACATGACTGATGTTGTAGGTGTCGCTGGTTCAGTCATTGGCACTATTATACTCATTTGCCGTTTTGCAGATGGCGCTTCTGATTTATTTATGGGGAGCGTCATAGATAATACTAATACAAAGATGGGAAAAGCAAAGCCATGGGTCTTTTGGACAGCACCGATATTAGGTGTTTTGACTTTTTTATTGTTTAATATTCCTGACTTTGTAGGTTATAGCGGCAAAATTGTGTATATTTTTATTATTTATTTTTTGATTTCTGTCGTTTTTTATACTGCTAATAATGTTGCTTATTCATCACTCATTTCATTTATGTCAAAAGATGAAAAAGATCGCGTATCTTTAGGCAGTATACGCTTCATTTTTTCTAATATTAGCGTGCTTTGTATTACAACTTTTACTACTTATTTAGTAACTCTTTTTGGTGAAAACCAACAAGGTTGGACTTATACTGCACTGGTTTACGCATTTTTATGTGCTGTACCGTTAATGATAACTGGTTACTTTGTTAAAGAAAGAAATATTGCAACAAAGCAGTATACGTCAAAAAGTAAAACAAAACGCATACCTTTTACACTTATAATCAAATCATTACTTACTGAAAAATATTTTATTATCACCATTGCGCTCTATCTATTATGGTATTTACGCCAAACTGATAATAGTATGAGAATTTATTATGCAACTTACATCTTTGATAACGCCAATATCATGGCAATATTAAGTATATCTACACTACTTCCTACTATATTAGGATTACTCATAGCGCCTAAATTTGCCGAATTATTAGGCATTAAACAAAGTATTATGATTGGTCTAATTATTTCCATCATTTCTTATATTGTGATGGGTGTTTTCTCAGAGAACTTAACCATGTTGATTGTCGGATTAGTAATTAATGGCATCGGGTTAGTCCCTTTCACGGCAGCTTTAAGTGGTATAGTTGCAGACGTAGGAGATATCATATATTGGAAAACTGGCGTCCCAGTACAAGGTTCTATATTCAGCCTTGCTAGCGCGGGTATGAAAATAGGGTCTGGTTTACAATCTGCAATTGTCGGTTGGTCATTATCCGTTGGTGGTTATGTAGCTGGTGCTGCGGTTCAATCTGAAAGTACAATATTAGCAATTAAGTCCATGCAAATTTACTTCCCATTATTAACAGTGGTATTAATTACGATTATCACACTATTTTTAAATTATGAGAAGTTTATCACACAAATTAAAAATCAGATACGCTCAAATAAAGTAGGTACTTTACGATCTAAACAAATATATAAATAAAGGAGTATTTTCATATGAATCATTTAATACATGTCTCTAAAAATGGGTCTGATTACGGGCTGGGCACAGCATCTTCACCCTTCCTCACTATTGATAAAGGGGCTTCAATAGCTTTACCAGGTGATACTGTTATTGTCCATGAAGGGGTATACAGAGAAGCAATCAAACACATAAATAGCGGCTCAAGTGAGAAACGTAGAATTACATTTAAAGCAGCTGATAACGAAAAAGTAACTATTAAAGGATCAGAAATAATAAATAATTGGAAACACGTTGAACAAAATATATGGAAGGTCGATATTAATAACCAATACTTTAATGGTTTTAATCCCTTTGGTACAAAGCTTTTTGGTGATTGGTTAGTCGTTGATAACGGTAAAACATTAGGCCAAGTTTATATAAATGGTCAAGCCTTATTTGAAGTAAATGATTTTAATAATGTGAGAAATCCTAAAACTGTAAACGAAATATTAGATCATTGGACCAATAAATTAGTCTCTTTTGATTATACTAATGAATCAAAATACGTTTGGTATGCAGAAATACAAGAAGATACTACGACTGTTTACGCCAACTTCCAAGATTACAACCCAAATAACGAATTAATTGAGTTTAACATAAGACCTCATGTTTTTTGTCCGAATAAATCACATACAAACTATATTACAATACAAAATTTTGAAATTGCACACGCAGCAACACAATGGTCACCTCCTACTGCTAATCAAACTGGCATCATTGATACACATTGGAGTAAAAATTGGATTATAGAGAATAATCATATACACAATTCCATGTGTAGTGCTATATCAATAGGCAAAGAAATCTCTACAGGTGATAATTTCAACACTTATAGAAAAGACAAACCCGGCTATCAATATCAAATCGAAACTGTATTCAAATCTGTAAATAGCGATTGGAACAAAGAGACAATAGGTTCACATATTATTAGAAATAATGTAATCCATGATTGTGGTCAAAACGCAATCGTGGGCCATTTAGGTAGTGCTTTTAGTTTTATTTATAACAACCATATTTATAATATTGGAAACAGACGAGAATTCTTTGGTCATGAAATTGCAGGCATAAAATTGCACGCAGCGCTTGATACGCAAGTATATAATAATTATGTTCATCATTGTTCTTTAGGTATGTGGTTTGATTGGCAAACGCAAGGTACTAGAATTAGTAAGAATATATTTGCACATAATACTAGGGACTTATTTGTAGAAGTGAGTAGCGGCCCTTATTTGGTTGACAATAACATTTTAACAGCTGATTACGCATTAGATAATCATGCTCAAGGTGGTGCATATATTAATAATATCATTAGTGGTGAAATTGTTCATAAATTAATGTTAGATAGAGCTACGCCTTATCATGTGCCACACAGCACTTTGATTTCAGGATTTGCACCAGTTTACGGTGGTGATGATCGTTTTTATAATAATATATTTATCGGAAAAAGCGGTATTAAAAATATTGGAACTAGTATCTTCAACGACTATACTGCATCATTAAAAGAATATATAGACTTAGTTTCACAAGAAGAAGGAGACCACGAAGCTTTTCATAAAATCAAACAACCAGTATTTATTAACCATAATGCCTATTTTAATCAAGCTGAACATTTTGACAGAGAACAGTCATTTATTCAAGATAACGCGTTTAATCCAAATCTTAATATTCAAGAGGACAACTCGGGCGTTTATTTGGATATGACGATTCCTGAATCATTGCTGAATTTCAAGGGGGATATTCATTCCACATACTCTCTTCCTAAAGTAAGACTAGTAGATGCTGATTTTGAAGATATTGATGGTAGCCCTTTAACATTAAGTTCCGACTTATTAAATCATTCTAGAATTGATATGGCTATACTAGGACCAATCCAACAATTGCGGGTAGGAAAAAATCATATTTTACTATGGGAAAAAGATAATAATACAAAAAATAGTATAGATTAGTTAATAAATGAGGCCCTTTTAAATATTTCATTTTAATAGCATAAGCAAAAACTGAGCGGTATCATGTAATCGTAACACCTCTCAGTTTTTGTTTATATCCTTTTATTGCAATGCTGAAATAAAACGTTCAACGCCATCTTTAACAGTACTTGGGGCACAAGCTACATTCATTCTTAAAAATCCTCTTCCTTCTTCGCCATATTTTGTACCAGGCTCAAGTGCAAGTTTTCCTTTTTCTAATAGCTTATCCATGATTTCTGATTCAGTTAAACCTGTTTGTCTATAGTCAATCCATAATAAATAAGTCGCTTGCGGTTTTTTAATTTTTATCTGCGGTATCGCTTTTGTAATTTCGGCAATAGCGTAATCCATGTTTGATGAAATGATATGCAATAATTCGTCTAGCCAATTTTCACCGTAAGTATAAGCTGCTTCTAATGCAGCTGCTCCAAATGGACTAATGCGATTAACACCTAATCCATGTGCTGTAAAATTAGTTTCTAACGCATGACGAATAGCTTGATTTGGTGAAATAATCAAAGCTGCATGAATACCCGCTAGGTTAAATGTTTTCGTTGGTGCTGTGCAAGTAATAATTTTTTGAGATGCCTGGTCGGATGCTAACTTGCCTAACGGTATATGTTGATATTCAGGAAATACTAAATCAGAATGTATTTCATCTGATAATATCAATACCTCATATTTAACACATAATTCAATTATTTTTTCCAACGTAGCTGTTGACCAGACTACGCCTCCAGGATTATGTGGATTACACAATATAAACATGGTTATGCCTTGTTTTAATTTTTCCTCAAAATCTTCAAAGTCAATAGAGTAGTTACCATGTTCTTCTATTAAAGAACACACTACTAATTCTCTATCCATGCCTGAAGGCAAATTTGAAAACGGTGGGTAGACTGGAGGCGTTATTAAAACACGGTCATCTGGCTTTGTAAATGTTTCAATAATAGACGCAATGGCAGGAACAACCCCTGAATGGGCGATAACCCATTCTTTTTCAATATACCAATGATGCCGTTTCTCAAGCCAAGATTGTATTGCGTTTTTACACGATTCATCTAAATAAGAATAGCCAAACACACCATGTTCAACACATCTTTCCAGCGCTTCAATGACAGGTTGTGGCGCTTTAAAATCCATATCTGCAATCCACATTGGTAATACATTTGAGGCGTCTTTAATGTTATATACTGATTCCATAGTGTCCCATTTAACTGATTTTGTCTGTCTTCGATTAACAACGTTATTAAAATGATAAGTCATAACGACCACTCCCTTATATAAAATCCCTATTTAATCATTCTTTTTCTTAAAAACATAAAATACCCAAAAACAACGTAAACGACTGTTAATAACGTAAATAAAATTTCAAACATCATTAAAATGTATAACAAAGCTTTTAACTGCTTAGGCATGCTTACTTGATGCATAAAATTAAAATAAGCAGTTGCTGTTGTTACCCATGGAAAGGTTAAAGCAGAAAACGAAAATCTAAAATTTATTGTTATAAGCTTAGGAATAAACGTTAAAGAAACTACAAACAATAGCTGAGATATCACAAAACCAAATATGGCAATTATTGTTTCTATATGCGTTTCACTTAGTAAATAACCATTGAAACACAGTGCAGCAGGTGCAGCTATAATGATTGACATTGGAAATTGATTTTCATTATATAAACGCCATGTTTTTTTTATTAAAACGATTGCTACTAATATTATAAAGCATATTGTAGCAATATATACGATCATTTTACCAAACATTGGATAAAAATCTCCTGACGTTTCAGATATAACTCCGATACCTACAAACGTTACAAACCAACTCGTATTCGGTATAATCTTATCTTTCCTATGTAAAATAATATGGTAATAAACAAATCCCATTATAATGATGAATTGTACTACAATCGTTATCCACCATAACCATATCATTCCTACAAATTCAAATTTAAAATGATGATATATAATATAAATAATTGTCATTAAAGCCATCGTAAAAGCTGGAAAAGTGGCGCAGATATTACGATCAGTCAATTCATCCAAAACTAAACGTGGGTATAAAAGACATTTTTTTATAAAGAGCAACAAAACAATACAACTCAATATAAAAAATACTGTAGCTAAAATATTCCAAGACATATTAAATAACAAATTACTTAGAGAAACTAAACCTAAAACTAAACCACAAATAGCTGTCGGTAATGCTTTAGTTAATTTATAAAACATACTTTTTAATCCTTTTACATTATATAGTTATATTATCACTATACTATTTTAATACTATTATTGCGTTAAATAAGATTATAATTAATTAATTTTAATAAGTTAATATCCATTGTTTGCTTTCACTTAAAAATATAAAAGGACCTGAAACATAAGGTTAATGTCTCAGATCCTTCAATAAAATTGATAATAATTACCTAGATTGAAATTAGTTTATAACAAACTTTTAAAGCGCTGAGCCATAAATAATGTGTCAGTCTTAGATTTCATTTTGACAGTAGATGAATGTAATGAAAATGCAAAGTCTATTGCTTTAAAAAACTACTTTTGAAGTTTCACTGCTCAATTTTATTGAGTTATTGATACTTATACATGAGTCTTAACTCATGTAATCTAATGCACTTGGATCTAGTAGTGCTTATACAAGCGCTTTAGCTCTATTACGCTTTGCCATAAAGGAAAAGAAATCTATATAGAAAAACGAGATTTCTGCCCCTCTCCCTTCTCACGTATTTTAAAAATCATCTACTTTACTATTTATCTTTTTCAGAGTCAATTTTGTCTGAGAATTTATTTAATTGTTTTTCAGCAAATGATTTTCCACCTATGCCAAAAGCGATTGCGAAAGCAACTGCAACGGCACCTAAAATTAATAAGAACGCTACGTTTACAATGCTTTGCGCAAAGTTTAATTGGTCTAAAGTCATAAATACGGAAACGATAATAACTAAATATTTTACAATTTCAGCTAACATACCATTTCCTGTAGATTTGTTAATTAATTTAGCAATTAAGTTACCACCTATTAAACCTAATCCTAAAATAATCGCTGCTGATATTACTAATGGTAAATAACCGATAATAGCCGCGCCAATTTGATTTAATACCGTTAAGTTCACTGTATTTAATGCTTGAACAGTGAAAAATAAACCAATTAACGCAGTGATAACCCAACCTGTTGCCACTGGGATATCTATACTTTCTTTGTTTTCACCAAAATTCACATAACGGTTAAATTTGCTCACATTTAGACTTGATAAAATATTTTTTACTAAAGTACCTAAGACTTTTGCAATAAAAATACCGATTACTAGTATAATAACTGCAACAATAATTTTAGGTGCAAAGTTAAGTATACTACTCATCATGCCTTTAATAGGTTTAGACACCGACTGCATATTTAATGAATCAAATACAGATGGTAAAAATAGCAAGAACACTAAGAAGTAACCTAATTTACCAAATGTTTGTATTAATCCAGAAGATTGTGATTCTCCTCCTTCATTATCTACCAAACCCTTCTTTTGTAGCCAAGATTCAAAACCTAATGCACTTAGCCCTTTCACAATAACTTTCTTGACAATTACTGCAATAATCCACGCAATAATTAAGAATATGATTGCGCCTATAACATTTGGTATGAAGCTAATAATACTATCTAGTGCGCTCATTAAAGAATCTAATATTTTACTCATATCGATTGCCCCCTTTTTTTGACAGATACCCTAGTAAAATAAAATTAATCATATTCATATATTTTTTTAAAAAATATTTTTGTGAATTAAGATAATGCTACCTATCATTTATTTATCAAACAGCAAATAAATATATTACGAAGTAATTAATTATGAATTAAACGAACTTTCTATTAAATTAACCCTATAATTAATTTTTTATTTATAACTATTAATCTTCTATAATATCTAAACCTTCACTTCTCAATTGTTCAATTTTTACTAGCATCTGGTTGATTGCTTCTTCAGAATGACTTTCCCATGAACCTAATTCTGCAACAATTTTCAATGGCTCACTAGAACGATATGAACACGTTGGGTTGCCAGGAAACTTCTTGTCTGTAACATTGGGATCATCTTCAAATTCTCCTAGTGGCTCTATGATATAAATGTGTGCATCTGCTTCTTCTTTAGCTAATGCTACAGCCAATTCAGCGCCCCATTTTGCTGCTTCTAATGTTCCTGTAAAATAAATATAATTCATGATGCGGTCTTGGTAATTAGATTTTTGCAAAGGATTTAATAAATCACCTATCTGCAACTGAGCTTTTGTGCCATGTAAATATAAATCTTGTTCAAATGCTTGTTTTTGATTTTCCATAAAATAGCCCCCCACATTTCGCTAAAGCGTCTTACTATTATATGTGCCAATTAATAAAAGAAGTAGTCTATAATATTTATTTTTCATATAGTATAATAAACACAAAGGGAATATTTAATTGTAAATTAAACATACTTCCAACAATATCGTACATAGTCTTATATAAAATGAGGACACAAAATTACACTACCATTTTGTATCCTCGTACTATTATATGTCGATGAATTAACTATTTAAATGCACTAATTCATCCGCTTTATCTGTGAAAACCCCGTCTACGCCCCAATTAGACAATTGATTAGCCCTCATCTTGTTATTTACTGTCCATACATTTAATTCATAACCAGCATTTTTAATTGAACGTACACGATTTTTTGTAAGCTTTGCATCTTCTATATTTACAATATTTGACCCGCAATAATTTAAAAGCGTTCTCCAATCTTCAGTAAATGCTGCAGCTTTAAAAATAACCGCACGTTTATATTGGGGCATGAATTGCTGTGCTAATTTTACTAAAACAAGATTAAAACTTGATAACAGAACATCTGAATCAGAGTTTAGCTTTTTTAATTTTTCAGTAACTTGTCTAATCATACTTTCAGACAAATCGCTGCCGTTGTCGCCTGTTACACCTTTCAATTCAATATTCAAATTCATTTTATGGTTATTAGCAAATGTAATGATTTCATCGAAAGTTGGTAACCTTTCATTCTTATATTGCGAATGGAACCAGTTCCCTGCAGAGGCTTGTTTGACTTCATCATAGTACATGTGCGTGACTTCACCAATCATATCCGTTGTTCTATCTAAAAAATCATCGTGAATAATAATGAGCTTTTCATCTTTTGTTATAGCAACATCTAGTTCAACCCACTTGAGCCCAGACACCTTTGCTGCTGCTTCAAATGCTGCTAACGTATTTTCGGGAGCTTTACTTGGTAAGCCTCTATGGCCATATATTGTAAACATATCATCTTCCCTTTCAATTAGACTTTAGTGTAATTATGATATGTCATTGATCATAATTCAAATAATCTAAGTCATATTTGAAGCCATTACATATTGCTTTAAGCTAAACATAGTTAATAAAAATCGCCTCTGATATCCTTTTAAAGATATTCAAAGGCGACTGATATGTCATATATTATGATTTTGAATTTACGTATGATGTTGGGTCAACTGAATACTCGTTACCGACGCCACCTTGCATACGTTGGAAGTGTAGGTGAGGTGCAGTAGAATTACCTGTGCTACCTGAAAGGCCAATTTGTTGTCCTTCTTTCACCTGTTGCCCTTTTTGAACATTTAAGGAATTCATGTGCATATACCATTGATAGTTATCACTGTTTTTCTCTTGGATTGTAACTTGGTTACCACCACCATAGTTACTCCAACCACTTTGGATTACAGTGCCATCAGCCAATGAATAAACGGGTGTATTTTCAGACATAGCATAGTCAACACCGTAGTGTGCGCCTCCGCCATGATAGCTACCGTATGGTTGTAATTGGCGATGCTTAGTTAACCAATTTGCTGAGTGCGTCTCGTTATTGCTCGTACTGTTAGAAGTCGTTGATTGACTTGTAGTGTTTTGTTGTGGTGCGTTTGTAGTGCTTTGTTGCGATGAATCTTGTTGTTGTGATGTGTTTTGTTGCGGTGCAGCTTGTTCTTGTTGTTGCGGTGCAGCTTGTTGTTGCGGTGTAACATCATTACTTGATGTAGCATTTTGTTTCACATCATTATGACCATTATTTTGTGTATAGCTGCTTTCATAATTGTCTGCTGATGTATGATTTTGTGTATTATCTACACTGTCATTTGAATTATTTTGAGTTGCTTGAGCAGTTTGATTCGTTCTTTCATCGTTGGCAATTTCGTTATTTTCTGGCGCTTCATTTATGTCATAACCTTCAGATTGAACTTCTGAGTGGCTTTGATTGCCAGTGTAATTATTATCATCTGAAACATTTACATCATTAGTATTTGTAACATTAGAACCTTGATCGTTCATTGGGAAATAATAATAGTGATATTGTCCTTCATTATCGATTAAATAAAAGTAATATTGCTGTTGATCAAACATAGATTGGTCCCAGTTACCATCTAATGTGTGATGATAGTTCCCATTATCATCTTGATCAATATAACCGTAATTAAAAATATCATTATAAGATTGATTACTTGTATATTGTGCGTTAGATTGATTGTTTTCTGAAGCCTGTGCTTCTCCTTGTGCAACGCCAATTGCTCCTAAAGATAACGTAGCAATTGTGGCTGTAACCATTTTTTTCATAATTAATAAATCCTCCCAAAAATTTTACTTACATCATCGTACCAAAGAATCTGTATAAAGAGAATAGTAGAAACTGTTTTTTAATTTTCTAGTAATTTATTTGAGATGTGATGTAAATTTTTTGAAAATTCCTTATATAACAATAGATAGCGCTTTCGCAAATTTAAGTTAAGCACAATCTTTAGTTAGTACAGTTACTTTCGAACAAGTACAACAGTTTACTTTTTACTTATTTTTTGTAAATTATTTTTGTTATTTTTCTAAATTATTACAAATCATCTTTTATAATTGCTTTTAAATTTAAAAACAGTGTTTTTTTGATATGGTGCATTACATGCTAATATGGAATTATTAAATAAAAGTGGGGTATGCAATATGGATGGTTTACCAAATAATTATGTAACAAAAGGGTCAAAAACTTATATTAAAATAATCGTTGCGCTTTTTATCTCTGGGTTTACAATATTTTCTATACTTTATAGCGTCCAACCCTTAATACCCCATTTTACAAAATCTTTTAATGTAAGCGAAACTATGGCTAGCTTAGCTTTATCCTCTGCAACATTAACCCTTGCGTTTGCAATGTTGTTTTTTGGCGCTATTTCGGAAGTTCTTGGACGAAAACCTATTATGATTTTTTCAGTGCTTTCTGTGTCCATACTCGCTTTAATTCAACCTTTTTTGGCAGATTTCAATACTTTTTTAATTGTACGGCTGATACAAGGTATATGTTTAGCAGGACTACCTTCTATAGCTATGGCTTATATTGGTGAAGAAATCTCACCTCACAATTTACCTGAAGCGATGGGCATTTATATAAGTGGCAACGCATTCGGAGGCGCTTTTGGTCGTATTTTCACAGGATTTATCTCTAGTATTTACGGTTATCAAGTTGGTTTAATCACTATCGGCATAATTAGTGTCATTGCTGCTATTGTATTTACTTTTTTACTACCAAACTCACAGCATTTTGAAAAACAACGATTTTCAGTAAAAGCATTATTAATAAGCTATGCCCAACATTTGAAAAATGTCAGACTATTAAAACCTTTTATGGTCGGCTTTTTATTATTAGGATGTAATATTGCAGCGTTCAATTATATTGGCTTTGTTTTAGCAGATGAACCATATCGATTACATGATAGTCTTATTAGTTTTATTTATTTACTCTTTTTAATAGGTATGATTTCTTCCATACTTAATGCAAAACTTCGCTCAAAGTTAGGCACTTTAAACGCTTTGAAATTTAGCATTTTGTTATTAATAGTTGGTATATGTATTACATTATTACCACCATTGTCATTCAAAATACTTGGTCTCGCATTTAGTGTATACGCGTTTTTTAGCGGTCATGCTATCGCAAGTGCTGTTGTTGCCGGAAGAGCTGAACATCATAAAGCACAAGCTTCTAGTTTGTATTTATTATTTTATTATATGGGGTCTTCTGTAGGTGGCACATTAGCAGGTTATTTTTACAGCCTCTTACAATGGCCCGGCGTTGTAATAATGATTACGAGTTTTATGATAATTGCATTCATTATTTCACTTACCATTAGACAAAAATAGAGAGCAAGAGAGAAATCACATTTTTAAATGGTCTCCTTATCTTGCTCCCTATCAAAGATACCTAAAAAGGTTATAAAAGCTTAATACAATTTTTATACTAGGCGTCAATTGCTTATATCCAGTTTATGGTTAAGGTATATGTGTTCATCACTTAATCTCAGTTTCCTTATTGTTTCAGTACTTTCGTTTTAAACGCTTAAATTAACTGGTCTGTTCCATTTGCGCTTCAAATTTATCGAGTAGCGCGCGAGCCTCGTCTGTCGTATTCGTGCTCATCAATTGATGTCTTAATTCACTCGCGCCTCTGATGCCCCGTACGTAAATTTTAAAGAATCTACGTAATGGTTTAAACAAACGTGATTCTTCTTTTGAATATTTGTCAAATAGTTCAAGATGTAATCTCAACAAGTCTAAAAGTTCTTTGCTGGAATGTTCTCTTGGTTCTTTTTCGAACGCATATGGATTATGAAAAATACCTCGACCAATCATGACACCATCAATGCCATACTTCTCAGCTAGTTCAAGTCCTGTTTTTCTGTCTGGGATATCTCCATTAATCGTTAACAAAGTTTCCGGGGCTATTTCATCACGCAGCTTTTTAATCTCTCCAATTAGTTCCCAGTGTGCATCCACTTTACTCATCTCTTTACGCGTGCGAAGATGAATGGACAGGTTTGCAATATCTTGCTCGAAAATATGCTTCAACCACGCTCTCCACTCATCAATTTCAGAATAGCCAAGTCGCGTTTTAACACTCACTGGCAGTCCACCCACTTTAGCTGCTTGAATAATTTCAGCTGCGATTTCAGGTCGCTGAATGAGACCTGAACCTTTACCTTTTGTTGCAACGTTCGCCACTGGACACCCCATATTTAAGTCTATTCCTTTAAAGCCCATCTCTGCCATCGCGATACTCATTTCACGGAAGTGATCTGGCTTATCTCCCCAAATATGAGCAACAATAGGTTGTTCGTCTTCAGTAAATGTTAAGCGCCCGCGCACACTGTGTACACCTTCAGGGTGGCAAAAGCTTTCTGTATTTGTAAACTCAGTGAAGAATACATCAGGTCTGCCCGCTTCACTAACAACATGACGAAAGACAACATCTGTAACATCTTCCATCGGTGCTAAAACAAAAAATGGACGCGGCAATTCACGCCAAAAATTTTCTTTCATATATATTTAAACCTTCTTATCTATTAATATCTCGAATTTTTATCCATGACGATATTACCACAAAATGTCAACTTACACAAAAGGAAGATATCTAATGAAAAGCCTATCCAGACAAATCGCACTAGCAATATATTACAATAAGATAAGAAACTCTGTTATCATTCATAAACCATATTTGACATAAAATAATATTCTATCTCGTTTGAAATTTGATAATGTTCCAAAAATTATAAGTAAAATTAAAACAGGCTAATATATCACTCTAACTTTTTCAATAAATTACTTGGAAACAACAGAATGATTTAACTTCCATTGTTCCCCTGATAGCTATATATACTACTTAACAAACCTACACATAATATGAAAGCAGCAAAAATTAGCGATGCATTGTAATCCCCTGATTCACCAATTAATATACCTGAAAGTGCTGGCGCAATCATTTGTCCTAAACTGTAAATCATTGTTAATAAAGCTACCAAGTTCACTTTATGATTACCTTGAAACATAAGTGTTTGTGCTTTAGACATGAATAATGTTGTTAACCCAAGGAATGTTGCTCCAAAGAACAGAGAACTAATTATTAAGCTCACTACATGCCCTGAAAAAACAGGTAGTATCACAGCAATGATTTGTAGTACAAATGCAAAATATATTGCTTTCGCATGCCCTACCTTATTTGCCATCATAGACCATAAAATCGTAGAAGGCACAGCACCTAAACCTACAAACATCCAACTTAACGCTGCGTAATCGGCTAATCCAGGTATTGATTTAACGATGGCTACTAAGAATGTCCCTGTAATAATATAACCAGCGCCTTCACAAAAATAGGCGATTGAAAACCCCCAAATAAATTTTTTCTTCACTTTAATTGTTTCGGTATATTCAATATTTTTTGGTTTGAAATTTTTATTTTCGATATTGTGATTTTCGCGCATACCAAATATAACAAAAATCCCTATCATTAAAGAAAAAATGCCTAGTGATATCCAAGTAAGTTTCCATGTGCTCGCTGTAGTAAATAAGAAAATAAAGATACTACTTGTAAAAATACCTAAACCTACGCCACTATATAACAGACCTGAGATGCCATCTTTTTTCGCTATTCTTAAAGCTTCAAGCGTTACATTCGATGCTAAAACAAAAACTGTACCGCTTGTTATTCCAGAAACCAAACGCACAATACACCATAGTAGAAAATTATCAGAAAGTCCCATCATTAAAGTCGAAATAATATTTATAAATAAATAAATTTTCAAATCCGTAACCTTACTAAACATAACAATCCATATAGGAACAATGGCGCCTATCAAATAACCTAGATAATTAATCGTAGCTAGTAAACCAGCACTTCGGTCATCTAAACCTCTTGTTTGCTGCATAAATGGCAAAATAGGTGTATATGCAAAACGTCCAATCGCCATTACTATAAATAAACAAATCATCCCTAATAAAAGTTGCCGATAAGCATGTTGCATCTTCTCCACACCTTTCGATTGTAGTGAGTCCATTATACGCTTAAATTCCATATTTACACTTACCAAATTTCTAAAATTTATAAATCATATTGATACCCTTTTCATTTTGAAATATTAAGTATAGAATAGATTTTATTCGTATTTAGAATTTTCGGAATATTTTAACTAGGAGGGATTGATATGAAACAACAAAATACACTTTGGAAAGATTGGAGATTACATGGCATTGTATTAATTATTATGATTATTTCCGAAGTCATTGGTGCGCATAAAATACCTTTAGGCATAACTTCAGTCCTTTTGTTGCCAGTTGTTTATGCAGTGTTACTCGGATTAGGGGTTTATTTCACGCCCATCATCGGTAAAAAACAAGCTAAAAATTCCGAACCAATGGTATTTATTTCAGTAGCACTACTCATAGCAAAATTTGGTGTAGAAGCAGGGCCCGCATTACCTAAAATCATTGCAGCTGGGCCTGCTTTAATATTACAGGAAGCTGGCAATTTAGCTACGATTATCATTTCATTACCATTAGCTATATTATTAGGTTTACGACGTGAGTCTATAGGGATGACTCATTCAATAGGTAGAGAACCCAATTTAGCGCTGATTACCGAAAAATATGGTATCTCTTCCCCAGAGTGGCGAGGCGTGATGTCTATGTACATATTTGGAACCATTTTTGGGGCGATATTTTTTAGTATCTTTTCTGGTATTTTGATTTCCATTTTACCATTTAGTCCGATTGCTTTTGCCATGGCTACAGGAGTAGGAAGTGGCGTAATGACTGCAGCTGCTCTGGGGCCTTTAGTCGAAATGTATCCTGACCAAGCTAACACAATTACCGCATTTTCTGGCGTAAGTAATCTTCTGACGTCAGTGACGGGACTTTATATTGGTATTTTATTTGCTCTACCTTTAACCCGAAAATATTATAGCTTGATTATGCATGTTAAATCAAAATTCACAAAAGATAAGGAGTGACTGTGATGTCTTCAAAAGTTATAAATTGGATTCTCACCTTATGTATAGTAGGAATTATTTCAATTTTTAGTAATTGGATTGGGTATAATGTCATGCCTTTGGAGGCATTACCCGGCATCCTTGCATTAATGGGTGTCGCCTTATTAGGATTGGTTTTACGTGATATCGTGCCTTTAAACATACCAAGTATTGCTTATATTGGTATAATAGGTTTAATCATTACTATACCTGGGGTTCCTGGATCTTCTCACATCGTTGAATGGACTGAACAAGTAGATTTGCTGTCATTAGCCACGCCAGTTGTTGCCTATGCAGGCGTTTCAATAGGGAATTCCTGGGCTGACTTCGCCAAGTTAGGGTGGAAAACCATTGTTATTGGTATTGTTATTTTGCTCAGTACATATATCGGTTCTGCGCTCGTAGCAGAAATTGTATTAAAAATTCAAGGTCTAGCTTAATCAACTACAAATAACCCCCAGCTTAAAATAAGTTAACTGGGGGCTTTAATATTAAAAATAACAACGTATCTAAATATAATAGATAAACACACCAAAATTTAATAAAAATAATATGATGGCTGGGATTGCTTTTTTAATTGGGTCTTTACCTAAGAAAATCAGCGATAAGGCCCCAACAAACATAGTCACACCTAGTAATACACTAGATAGTAGTGCAATCACGTTATATAAAACGCCTATAAGCATACCAAGACCGCCTACAAATTCGAATATACCTGTAATTTGGTTAAAGATAGGTGGGTAGCCGAGACGGGCAAAATCTTTTTTCATTGCGCCAGACAATATTTTAGAACCTGTCATGATAAAAAATATACCTAATATAATTTGCAATATAATCATAATGATCCCCATTTTAAAAACCCCATTTCAATTCAATTTTTAGTTGCTTCACAAGATACAAAACCAGAAATAATATAAGGTGTGACACGTTTAATATAAGTTTCAGCAGAAATATCACTAAAGTTTTGACACCATTTTTCAGAAGCGCTGTAGATACTCGCACTTAACATACTTGCTGCTAATTGACGCGTACTATCATCCTCAAAATGAATGTCAATCAATAATTTATAAAGTATACTCTCCATATGCGCTTGAACAATATTACTTATCGTTTCCGGATAACTTCTGTGACACTTCCTATTTAAAGACAATTGGAATTCTGCTACCGCTTTAAAAATATTAGCAATGGTTGTTTCGTCCAATTGACACTGTTCAAAATATTCGTAATTTAAATTAATTAATAGCTCTTCAGAAAGCGATTTATCCAATAAATCATAGATGTCACTAAAATGATAATAGAAAGTGGCTCTATTGATAAGCGCCTCTTGGGTAATATCTTTTATGGTTATGTTTTTAAAATCTTTTTCATCTGAAAGCTTAATAAAAGCTTGCATAATAGATTTTCTAGTTTTCATAACTCGCAAGTCTGATTTTGATTGTAGCATTCGACTCCCTCATTTTCTCCCAACATTAATTTATAAATGTTGGATATTCAACATTTATTACAATCTGTTGGTACTTATTATTCATATTACTACTTATTATAAGTGTATATCAATTTAATCAAACTTAGGAGGACAAAAATATGGTTAACAATATGGTATGTGATATCTATTCAGGCGTTTGTAAACCTAACGAGGAAAGTGAAATAGAAGCAATTAACCTAAACATAGATAGCCCTAACTTAACTTTATATTACGTAACTGACCCTATGTGTTCACACTGTTGGGCATTCGAACCTACTTTAAATAAACTTTTAGTACAATATGGGCATTTATTTAATTTCCAAATGGTAATGGGGGGTCTATTAGAGGAATGGGGAGATGGGCCAATCGACCCAGCTAATGGCATTTATAAACCTGCCGATGTAACACCACACTGGCAAGAGGTAGGAAAGTATTCACGTATGCCTATCGATGGTACCATTATGGAAATCGACCCTGTGCAATCTTCATACCCAGCATCACGTTTATATAAAGCAATCCAGCAAATAGATTCACCTACTACCGCTATTGAATTCATTAGACTCGTCAGGGAAGCAGTATTTGTATTCAATCAAAATATTTCGAATCCTAAAGTACTTAAATCGATTGTACAGGATTTATATAAAAATAACGAAACGATAAACACTGCAACTATTTTAGATTTAGCAAATAGTAAAAAAGGTCAAGAACTACTTCAAGATGATTTTAACTTAGTAAGACAATTAGGTGTTAGAGGTTTCCCTACTATTGTAATAGTAAATAGTGATAATCAAGGCACTAAAATTGTAGGCGGCAGAGATTTAAATGTGTATATTAGTGCAATCGAAACATTAAACAACAATGATAAATCAGCACCAAAACCCCTACCAGACTTAGGGTTGTATTTAAAAGCACAGCATAGATTGTTTTCAAAAGAAATTGAGTTTATGTATAACATCCAACAAGGTGAAGTCGCACAATTTATCACACATCATTTAGACCCATCTACCTATGTCGCTAAAAATATGCTTGGCGAAGATTACTATGAAACCACATTAGATTAATGTGTAATATGTACCTAAAATATATGACTATTGGAACCAATCACTACCCTTTGGTTTCATAGTCACTCTATTATATGGACAACTATTTTATAAAGACTTAGTGGAATAAAATTTACTATTCAGCTATTATACTAAGTCAAATAAATTTATGATTATAATGTAAAAATCAAATTACTTTAATTATCTTTCTTTCCTTTTTAAATACTCCTTATACTTAAATGTTTCTATATTATTAGTTACGATAATATTTTTATGAAGTTGCATTTTAAGGTAACTACTCACTTCACAAACTGCATCCACTTCTAATGACTTAAAATCATTCATTTCAAGTAATAGAAAATCTAAATCTTTAACTTTATTATTCGTTTGAGAAAGTAAATTATAAATATTTCTTAATAGACTCTGTTTATAATTCTTTTTTGAAATTGTTACTACTCTTGAATTTATAGGTTCTTGTTTCCTATTGCGTAAATAAAAAAGTATATTACCCTTGCTATATTGAATAATAACAAACATATATTAACCCCATTTTATTTTTATAAAGTCTATTAAATTTATACACATCAATCACAATTTATAAACGTATTTATTTAATTTAACTCAGTTTATTAGTTTATTAAAAAAATAACATTAATTAGCTATTGGGCATAATAAATTTGAGGCCGAAACATTATTTTTTTATGTCTCGGCCTCACTCATACTTATATTAATTTTCTGTTTGTAAACTGATGTTATTTATCTTCTTCTTTTTTTCTACGACGCTTAATAAATAATAATAATGCGCCCATACCAGCAAATAATGAACCGAATAGAGTAGCATTGTTTTCTTCATGCTCCCCTGTTTTAGGTAATTCGGATTTATTAATATTATTTTTATTAGCTACGTTATCTTTTTCTTTTTTATTAGAATTGCTAGTCGCACTTCCTGAATTATTATATTCCGCATTACTGTTTTGATCTACCTTAGAAGTTTGCCCCGTATTTGAAGATTGATTTACGCCTGATGTTTCACTTGTATTTTGTTTTTCTTCTGGGATTGCTCCTTCATTTGTACTTGTTGCTTCACCTTTATCTGATGTTTCATCTGTATCTTGCGCTTCTCCTGTACCTGGTACTTTATCTGCGCCTGGCACAACTGTATTTGTGTTTTCAAAAGTATTTCCACTTTGATCTGTAGCTTTAACTATGATGTTTTCTCCACCATTTAAGTTAATATTTGTTGGAATTTCAATCGTATAATTACCTTCTTCATCAGCTGTATCAGTCACTGTTGTGCCATCTGGAAAGGTTACTGTTACTGTTGATCCTGCTTCTGCTGTTCCTCTGATTGTCTTGTCTTCACTTGTTACTTCATTCACCGTTGGTGCCTCTGGTGCTGTCGTATCAGTAACCGTTGTTGTCGCTGACTCTGATGGGTTACCCGCTTTATCTTTCGCAGTAACTATGATATCCTCTCCACCATCTAAGTTAATATCTGTTGGAATTTCAATCGTATAATTACCTTCTTCATCAGCTGTACCTGTTGCTGTTGTTCCGTCTGGGAACATCACTGTTACCGTTGATCCTGGTTCAGATGTTCCGCTTACCGTTGTGTCGTCACTTGTTACTTCGTCCAACGTTGGTGCCTCTGGCGCTGTTGTATCAGTGACCGTTGTTGTGACAGAATCTGAGATATTTCCATTACTATCCATAGCAGCTACTAATAATTCTTCTCCACCTGTTAATTTCACATTTTCCGGTATAGCAATTGAATACTCACCTTGCGCATTAGCTTTTCCATCTGCAGTCTTACCGTCTGGGAAGGTTATAGTTACCGTTGAACCTGGTTCTGCTGTTCCTCTAATTGTCTTGTCTTCACTTGTTACTTCGTTCACCGTTGGTGCCTCTGGTGCTGTCGCATCCACAACCGTTGTTGATGCTTGAGTTGATTTATTATCGGATTTATCTTGGGCACTGGCTTGAATTTCTTCTCCACCTGTCAAGTCCATATTTTCTGGTATATCAACTATAAAGTTACCTTGTTCGTCAGTTTCTACATCGACTGTAGCACCTCCAGGGAATGTTACGGTCACTGTTGAATTTGGTTCTGAAGTTCCAGCAATTTGAGTATCTTCACTAGAGACTTCATTTATCTTTGGAGCATCTGGCGCTGTTGTGTCTGCTACTGTTGTCATTGTCGGTGCTGAAATATTATCGTTTTTATCTGTTGCAACGACTTGTAACGCTTCACCACCATCTAAGTTAATATCTGATGGAATTTCAATTGAATAATTGCCATCTTGGTCTGCTCTACCTGTCGCAGTGCTATTATCTGGAAATGTTACAGTCACTGTTGATCCTGGTTCTGCCGTTCCACTGATTGTCTTGTCTTCACTTGTTACGTTATTTACCTTAGGCGCGTATGGCGCTGTTTCATCTTTAACAATGGTTTTCACTGGATCGGTTTCATTACCAGCGTCATCAATGGATGTTACTTCTAACTCTTCTCCGCCTTTTAAGTCTATTTCATTAAGTATTGTAACAACATATTTCCCATCTGCGTCAGTTTCACCAGTGGCTGTTTCACCGTTAGGGAATTTAATTGTCACGGTTGTATTAGGTTCTGCTTCACCAGTGATTTGCGCATCTTCACTTGTCACGCTATTCACTATTGGCGGTGCAGGCGCTGTTTCGTCTGTTACTGTAGTTGAACTTGGTTGTGAAACATTACCTGTTGTGTCTGTTGCTGTAGCACTAATTGTTTCTTTGCCTTGTAGATTTTCGCTTTCTGGGATAGCTACTGTGAAGTTACCATCTTCATCTGCTATTGTTTCAGCAATTGCACCACTTGGAAATGTTATTTTGACTGTTGCGTTTGCTTCTGCTTGCCCTGTCACTTGATTACTATTACTTGTTACATTTTCTAATGTAGGTGCATCAGGTGCTGTTTTATCTGCAACTGTTGTTGTTGCTACAATTGATTCATTACCTGCTTCATCTATTGAAACTGCTTTGAACACTTCTCCGCCCTTAAGAATGACACCACTTGGTATATCAGCTGTATAATCACCTTGATTATCAGCTTTCACTGAAATTTTACCCCCACCTGGGAAACCAATTGTCACTGTTGAGTTAGGTTCTGCTGTACCTGTTACTTGCTACTAGATTTATTACTGGTGCATCTGGCGCGGTTTCGTCTGTTACTATAATTTGGCCAGACTTTTCACTTATTTTGCTGTCTTTACTAGCTATTGCTGTTAAAACTGTGCCAGCTGGCAGTGGTTGGTTTAAAGTGATAGTTGCTGATGAACCATCGTCAGGAATTTGAACTGAGCCAATTTCATTATTATTATTGTCTCGAACAGTAACAGTAGCACCTGCTGTCCCGTTGACGTGAATTTCTGTATCATTATCATCAACTGGGTTGATTGACGGTACAGGAACTTTAGAAAGATCTATAATATTGAACGTGTTAACTTCATCGTTTTCATAGTTAGGCGAATCAATGGCAATAGTATAAGTACCTTCTGGTGATTGTGGAATTGATACATTAAACTTACCATCGGCGTTAACCGTAGCACTACCAATTACTTTCCCGTTTTCGTTAATCACTTTAGCTGTTTGTGTTGCAGCGCCTTCTTTTAGTGGAACTGAACCTGTTACGACCGTGTCTTCATTTGTAATATCAGCAGCTTGAGGTTTCCCTACTAATGAAGATGTTTTATAATTAATAACTTCATCACCATCATTTTTACCATCACCGTCTGTGTCTTCGTTTTCAGGGTCTGATAAAGCAACTTGACGTTCATATCTGTCTAACAGACCATCTTTATCATAATCTTGTAATGCTAATGTTGACGTTCCCAATGTATGATTAATAAGTTGTCCATCGCTATCAGTTAAATAACCTGCAAATGTAAAATCATCTTTTTGTTTTGTAGTTTCTCTTATTAAGTTACCTTGATCATCATATTGTGCATCCTTAGTTAATATATTATTTACACTTTGATTTAATTTAATAACAATACGCACACCTACTGTCTCCGGTAATCCATTGTTAAACTCAATTAATTTATTTAAATTATCACTTGTTATCATTCCATTACCGTTACTATCAAGTTGTATATTTGCTACTTTATCTTCTGAATGATAAGACTTATCAAAACCAGATAAACCTTTATAGTCGTAAGTATGCAATTCTACACTTTCGATGTAAGGTAATAAGTCTTTATCAATCTGATAATTATATGACCATTGCTTACTTTTCGTTTTACCGTACGTAAAGGTACCATTTTTCATAATTTGTTGGTCGATTATAAATCCACCATGTTCTCCAGGTGCGTCATCATATGTTGCTGAACCGCTACTTGCCTTAAAAACATTTTTGTCTTCATCTGAGACATTACTTTCTAATTGAACTAAATCATCATCAGCTGTAGTTAATAAATAACCGCTACTCTCGGAAGTTCTTACAATTTTATTATTGATTGAATCGCGAACAAAAATTTGGTAATTTAGTTTATTATTATCTAAATTTCCGGCTTCATTTAAAATATTTCCTACTGTATCATCTAATTCAATTTTTCCATTTGTAGCAGTATATTGAGATAAAATCTCTGCTCCTCCAAATAAACCACCATTTGCTCTAATAAAATTGACTTCCCAAGTATTAGTTAACTTGCCATTTTCGTCATGTAATCTTATAAACTCAACAGGGTTTTTTCTACCACTTGGATTAGCAGTAATTTTTGTAACATGCTTAGAAATGATTGGATCCAATTTCAAGTCTATTTTATAACGATTGCCAGAATTCGCTCCTGACATATAACTATGAATATCGAACGGGATAACATTGCTATCTAACATATCTTGAGAATCTAAATGCTTTGGATCAAAAATTAATGAGGCAAATGTATAGTTGTCCATATACCCTAAAGATTTTTCAACTTCTTCATTTTGTTCTACTGCAGCGCTTAATGCAGTCGGTGTAGCCATCGAACGTAACCTCGTACGTTTTGAGGTAGCTAATGTTTTTACATTGTCTTGCTGATTTGCAAGTTGAATAACAGATGCTTTTAAAATTTCAGTATTGATTTCTTCATCTGTTGCATTTTTATAGTCTATATCTGTATCGTTTAAAATAGCTTGTGTTTCTTCATTAGGCAGTTGACTATTTAAATAATTTTTAATCGTTGCTTCTTTATTATCATTTTTTGATAATTCTTCTGTTAGCTTTGATTGTGCATTATCTTTTTTATCCGTTATTTTCTCTTCGTTTGCTTCTGTGGCATTTGCCTTTTCAATACTTTGCTTTATATTTTCTTGTGAAGCAGCTTGTTTGGAATTATTAGAGGGGTCTTTCGTTTTTTCGGTAGTATGCGCTTTTGAATCTAGTTTGGCTGATGCTTCTTTATCTTCAGATGATGCTGTAGACGATGTCTTGTTTGTAATTTCTTTTTTCGGACTTTCAGATGGTGATTTTTTATTAACGTTATTATTAAATGATGTTTCGCTTTCAGATGTTTCTTTTTGAGATGCGTTGTTATTTATATCATTTTCATTCGTTGTTTCTTGTGTTGTTTCTTTCGATGTCTCATCTATATCTCTTTCTACTTGTGCTGATTGCTTTTCTTCATTATCGATTACTTTTTCTTGATTCGAATTTTTTTCATTTTTGGTTTCAGTAGCATGTGTTGTCTCTTTCGATACCTCATCTATGTCATTTTCTACTTGTGCTGGTTGTTTTTCTTCATTATCAATTACTTCTTGATTCGATTTTTCTTCATTTTTTGTTTCAATAGTTGATATTTCATTGCTAGTTGTATCTTGTTTACGTTCTTTACGTTCTAACTCTGTATTTTCAAACTTTTCTTCTGTATCTGTAGTTCGGCTTTCAGTACTATTTGTTGCTTCATTGTTATTTTCCACGCCTTTAATATCTTCGACATCCAGCGCTTCCCCTTTATCAGAATTATCAGTTTTTTCATCTGTTTTAATCGTAGCTAATTCATCTGCTTGTGCTTCGTTACTAACGCCGAATACCAATGTTGCCCCGATTAATAATGATGCAGTTCCAACTGTAAATTTTCTAATAGCGTACTTATTTAACCTATTAGGTAAAAATCCTTGATCATTTTTCATTTTTTCCCACCTCATATTAAGTTTTCACAACTTTATTGTACTTAACTAATAAATAAATGCAAGTTATTTTTAAATGTTAAGTTAATTTTAATAAAATAACATGCACTTTACAATATTTCGTTGCTTAGTTTCACGACACATTAATTTAAAGATGGTTATCTACAAAACCCATTGTACTGTCACAATACACAAGAATAATAAACATAAATACATGTAATTCACAGTATAAATGAACACTATTAACCTCAAAACAAAAGTGTTGTTTTATACCGAAGATATTATATAAACTACGGTGCACAATGTAAATACAAAAAAATTAAGTTTAAATCTTAAAAATTTTAAGAAAATTCACTTCACTTTTTAATACATATCTTTTTTTCTTTTAATATTTTGTTTACTTAGTAAATTTATGATTTTGATAATTAAATTTCATAATTTGTTCACACTCAGTTCATAAATTTTCTTTAAATTATAGTCATTAACAATCTGGAGGTTATAAAAATGAAAAAATTAATGTATAGTTCAATTTTATATACTATATTAGGTATGCTAAGTGGCTTGTTTTATCGAGAAATGTCTAAAGCAGAGAACTTTAGTGGTTATTCACAATTAAATGTAACTCATACACATTTACTAGTATTAGGTACAATCATGTTTTTAATTTTCCTAGTTATTGAAAACCAATTAAAATTAACTAAGCACCATACGCTTTTTAATTATTTTTTCTATGTGTATCATGTAGGCATCTTAGTAACAGTTGCTATGCAATTTGTTAATGGTATTGCAGTTATGAAAGGATTCAGTGTTAGCCCTGCTATTGCTGGTATTTCAGGGCTAGGACATATCACAATATCAATTGCTTTTATTTTATTCTTTGTATTATTAAATAAAAGTATAAATGCTAATGCTCATCAAAATAAATCATAAATAAAAGGTCGGATTCATAGTGATATGACAAAATGATTCCGACCTTTAAAAAATATTATTAAACATTGCACAATAGTAGTTATGAAACGACAAATAACATTAGTATACCAAGTAATACTAAAAATACATAAATCCATTTTTCAAAATTATGCGGCGTTGTAACATGAGATAAATACTTTCCAATCATCACTGAAATAATTAAACAAGGTATTGATAATAAAAATAGTGACAATGTTTGTGATGTCCATATACCGCCTGTGATTTGACCGATGACAACAAAAATTGATGTTATTAAAAAGTGTGCTTGCACTGTACTTTTAAATGCTTTAATACCCCACCGCGTCATCGTTCCATAAATCACAACTGGTACGCCATGAGAATTATATAAGCTCCCTAACATACCTGAAGCTATCCCAGTAATAAATGCCCAAATTTTAGATTTCAATATAATATGAGCATAATTTTTAAAATAAAGTGTTCGTGCCAATGCATAAATACCATATAAAATTAAAAATATACCAAGCATAAATTGGACGTTACCCGCTTCAAAATGTCTTAAACACCATATGCCTATAGGGATACCAAGTAAACTTCCTATCAACATCTTACATAAAACTTTATATTTTATCGTCTTAAAATCATAAAATATATTTAAACTAGCTACGAATAAACCTGCTAATCCAATGGTTGAAATAGCTGTATGTGTGTCTAAACCTATAATCGCAAGTAATGGCATACTAATCAGTGCTTCACCAAATCCAAAATAACTTCGAACTAAGCCTCCTAAAAATATTGCTATCAAAACGAATACTATAAAAAAATCCATTTATATACTCCTTTACATTGACTTTCAACTATAATGGATATAATCCTAACGATAATTATTCATGTTATGCTTATCATCTAAGAAGTCATCTTTGTTTGCAATATGTAGAACCTATGACTTTCTTATTATATGTGAAGTGACTGTTTCACTACATTAATTGATGTTATTCTCATTGAATTGATTGTTTTTTGAAATAATTTTCTGAGTATCATGAGCGTTTATTTTAAGTAAGATATGAATTAAATATGAAATCGTCTATACAGTTCACATCTGTATTTGTATAGGTATTTGAGTTTTTATGATATTTTAGAATAATGGTTATTTGTGTTTAAAATATTTAATGGAATGAGGTTATTTATGTTTTTAGCTTGGAACGAAATCAAACGAAACAAATTAAAATTCAGTCTAATTATTGGTGTATTAATAATGATTAGTTATTTGCTTTTTTTACTTTCAGGTTTAGCAAGTGGCTTAATGAATATGAATAGAGAGGGTATTGATAAGTGGCAAGCAGATGCAATTGTACTGAACAAAGATGCAAACCAGACCGTTGAACAGTCTCTCTTTAATACAGATGACATAGAAAATACATACAAAAATCAAACAACTCTAAAACAATCTGGTGTCATTGTTTCTAACGGGAACAATGAAGAAAATGCACTATTATTTGGTGTTACAGATCACTCTTTTTTAGTACCGGATATGATTGAAGGGAAAAAATTCAACTCAGATAATGAAGTTATTGCAGATGAAACATTGAAAGATAAAGGGTTTAAAATTGGAGATAAACTATCTCTATCTCAATCAGATGAAAACTTAAAAATAGTAGGCTTTAGTGAAAGTGCAAAATACAATGCTTCTCCAGTATTATTTTCAAATAATAATACAATCCAAAAAATCAATCCTTCCCTGGATAAATCTACGACAAATGCAGTAGTTGTTAAAGATAAAAATTGGAATAATCAATCGTTAAATAACAACTTGGAAGCAATTGGAATTGAAAGCTTTGTAGAAAATTTACCTGGTTATACAGCACAAAACTTAACCTTAAACTTTATGATTTCATTTTTATTTATTATTTCAGCAACCGTTATTGGCATATTTTTATATGTAATTACATTACAAAAAACAAATTTATTTGGTGTATTAAAAGCACAAGGGTTCACAAATGGCTACTTAGCAAAAGTAGTATTATCACAAACATTCATCATTGCTATGATTGGTACGCTTATCGGGCTTATATTAACCTTAATTACAGGCGCTTTCTTACCAAGTGCTGTACCAATTAAATTTAGCGCCGTGACGCTAATAATATATGGCGTTGTACTTATCGTTGTTTCATTAATAGGTAGTCTGTTCTCTATACTAACAATAAGAAAAGTCGATCCACTGAAAGCAATCGGATAAAGTAGGAGTGTATATGAAATGTTAGAATTCAAAAATGTTACAAAGTATTTTCAAGATGGAAATCAAAAAATAGAAGCTGTTAAACCTACAACTTTAAAATTTAACAAAAACGAACTTATTGCTATTATTGGACCTTCTGGCTCTGGAAAAAGCACATTCTTAACAATGGCCGGTGCGCTTCAAACCCCGTCTTCTGGTGACATTATTATTAATAATAAAGAAGTTTCTCAAATGTCTCAAAAAGCGTTAGCAAATACAAGAATGCAAGAAATTGGTTTTATACTTCAAGCAACTAATCTTGTACCATTTCTAACCGTAAAACAACAATTCAAGTTATTAGAGAAACAGAAAAAAGATGTGTTAAGCCAAACTGATTATAATCAACTTATGTCACAATTAAACCTTGAAGCAATTGAAAATAAACTTCCAAGTGAAATCTCAGGGGGGCAAAAACAACGTGTAGCTATTGCCAAAGCCTTGTATACGAAACCCTCTATTATTTTAGCTGATGAACCAACAGCTTCCCTAGATACGGAAAATGCTATGGAAGTCATGAAAATTTTAAAAGAACAAACACTAGATAAAAATAAAACATGCATCGTGGTTACCCATGACGAACGCCTCACAACATATTGCGACAAAGTATATCATATGGAAGATGGTGCATTAAATCTCACTTAATATGAGTGGACTCGAGACATAAATACCTGTTTTCAAAATCAAAACCATCCGTATAACGGGTGGTTTATTTTTAGATATAAACCTTTATTAATGTCCTTTTTAAATTTTTATACTAAATTCATTCATACAAATTTTTATAAACTATCCGTAAGTATTTTTCATTTCTATATTCTACTCATAATTATTAGTATACTTTTTATACCTTTCAGTTTATTATTTGTTTAAAGGGAAATAAATATTATGATAGGTAATTATAAAAATGGAGGTGCAATTATGCATATCATTGGTCATCATCATATTTCAATGTATACAAAAAATGCAAAGAAAAACAAAGACTTTTATACTCAAGTATTAGGTTTAAGACTAGTTGAAAAGTCAGTTAATCAAGATAATCCTAAAATGTATCACTTATTTTTTGGAGATGAAATTGGCTCTCCTGGTACCTTGCTTAGTTTTTTTGAAATACCACTTTTAGGTAAAAACCGTCCAGGCACGGACTCAATACATCGTTTATCGTTACTTATCCCTGATGAAAATGCTTTAACATTCTTTAAAAAGAGACTCGAGTCTTTTGGTATAACTTGGGAACCGTTGATCTATTTAAACCAATCAGCGATTTCTTTTAAAGATATTGATGGGTTAGAAGTGATTTTATTAGTAAACAATAATTACAAAACGCCAAATGCTTGGAGAAAAAACCCATATACTCAAATTCCAGAACGGTATCAAATTCTCGGTATGGGGCCAGTTGAACTAAGAGTTAAAAACGCTCAAGCAACACTTAATTTTTTAAAAGAAACCCTAGCGTATACGCAAAGACAAGATATGGCCGAAACAGTTATGACTTTAGATGAAAAGGGGTTATACACTGATTTCGTAGTTGTAGAGCAGCAGGGAGAACGCGCACGTCCAGGGCAAGGTTATATACATCATATTGCGGTTAATACACCCAAAAGCAATGATCTAAATGCTGTTTATCAAACAATAAATCAGCAACCTGGAAATAACTCTGGCATTATAGATCGTTACTTTTTCGAATCATTGTATTACAGACAAAACCACATCTTATATGAATTTGCAACAGCAGATCCAGGTTTTACATTGGATACAAGTATTAAAAACTTAGGAAAGCATCTTAATTTACCCGATTTTATGGAAGATAGAAGAACAGAGATTGAAAATAATCTACACGAATTATAAAGGATGATATTATGGCACATTTAAAAATGAATGAAAATACGCCCCTAGAATTTGGTCTTTACTCATTAGGAGACCATTTATTAAATCCGCATAACGGAGAAAAAGTGAGTTATGAACAAAGAATTAATGAACTCATAGAAGCAAGTCAATTAGCTGAGCAAGCTGGTATTGATGTGTTTGGTGTTGGTGAAAGTCACCAAGAACACTTTACGACTCAAGCACATACAGTTGTCTTAGGAGCAATTGCCCAAGCAACGAACAAAATCAAAGTTTCTAGTTCTTCTACCATTATAAGTGCTACTGATCCTGTAAGAGTATTTGAAGACTTTGCTACTTTAGATTTAATTTCTCACGGACGCGCAGAAATCGTAGCAGGTCGCGCATCCCGAACTGGTATTTTTGACTTATTCGGATTAGATCTTAATAACTATGATGAACTTTATGAAGAAAAACTCAATTTACTAATGGAATTAAATAATACAGATAAAATTACTTGGTCAGGAAAATTCAGACCTGATTTGAATAACATGAAAATCTTTCCTCGTCCAATAGATGATACATTACCAATTTGGCGCGCTGTTGGTGGACCGCCGGCAAGTGCTATCAAAGCTGGTAGACAAGGCATACCGATGATGATTACAACTTTAGGAGGCCCATCAATGACCTTTAAAGATTCTATAGAACAATATCGATTGACTGCCAAAGAAAACGGTTTTGATAATTCTTCTGAATCTTTACCAGTCTCTACAGCTAGTCTCTTTTATACTGCAGACACAACGCAAGAAGCTTTGAGAGAATTCTACCCTCATTTAAACGTGGGTATGTCATTTATAAGAGGTACAGGTTACCCAAAACAACAATTTGCTAATGCACCAGATTACAGAGATGCTTTAATGGTTGGTAGCCCTCAACAAATTGTCGAAAAGATTTTATACCAACACGAATTATATAATCATCAACGATTTATGGCACAAATAGATTTTGGCGGCGTGCCTTTTGACAAAATCATGAAAAATATAGAACTCATAGGAAATGAAATCATCCCCGCTGTAAAAAAACATTTAAACTAATAGGAGGTATACTATGAACGTCGTGTTACTATCTGGTTCTACAGTTGGTTCTAAAACAAGTACTGCCATGAAATATCTGGACGAAGCCGTAACAAATCAAGATGATGCACTTAATATCCAATTATTCGATTTGAAAAATTTAGATTTATCTTTTAGCGATGGACGAAATTACTTGGACTATTCTGGAGACACATTAGAATTAACTACCGCTTTAATGCAGGCTGATATTATTTTTATAGGTTTTCCAATCTTCCAAGCATCTATACCAGGAACATTAAAGAACGTATTTGATTTACTTCCAGTCAATGCATTTAAAGATAAAATTGTAGGTATTATAGCTACTGCGGGTTCTCCAAAACATTACTTAATTGCTGAAACACAATTAAAACCAATATTAAGTTATATGAAAGCACACGTTATGCAAACTTATGTATTTATCGAAGAACGTGATTTTTCTAATGGTACTATTGTTAATGACGACATTATATTTAGGATCAATGATTTGGCAACATCAACCTTGCGTGTTTCTAAATTATATAATCAGATTTTAGAAGAAGAAAATGATCAATACGATTTTTAATTCATAATCTACTATTTTATTTACCTATAAATTCAAAGACCCGAGACATACTTTTATGCCTCGGATCTTTTTTGTCCTATATAAATAGTCATTATTAAATTTTAGCTATTTTTTTCTGTATCTTTCTTTTTTGCTTGTCGCTTTCTTAAGATCATCATTGAACCTATAGCGCCTAGTAAAGTTCCAAAAATCCAACTATCTTTATTTTTTCCACCTGTATTAGGTAAATGAGTTAGTGAATTCATACTATGTTCTGAACTTTCATTAGTCTCATTTTTCATTATTTGCAAATGATCTGTGACTATATTTAATTGTTGCAGTCCTGTATGAAGTCTTTCATTTAATAGTGTATTATCTTTATCATTTAAATTTTGTACTTTCACATTTTTATTTATAAGGTTATGTGAGTTTGAATTTTTGATAGTATTGTCCAAATGTTTATTTACTTTAGCATGATTTTGACCCTTTATGTTTGATGATTGTATATCTAATATACCATTGCCATCTTTATCATTTATTGATGATGAAGTCACTAAATTAATTTGATCTAAACGTTTTTGTAAATCACCTTTACCTGCTGTACCATCTGGTACATTATTAAGTTTTTCTGACGCATTTGCCTTAGCTGTTTTCAATGCTTCAATTAGTTGATCTAATTCGGCTTTTTCATCCGGGTTTACTAAACCATCAGCTGTGATTTCCACTAGCTTATTATCTGCTGCTTTTTTTGCTTGTTCCACTGCCTCAATTGCTTGTTCTGCCTCAGATAATTGTTCAGTATCTAAGACTCCGTTACCGTCTTGGTCATTTATTTCTGGTGAAGTCACTGTACCAATTTGATCTAGACGTGTTTGTAACCCATCTTTGCCTGTTGTACCAGTTGGTACATTGTTCAATTTTGTCGAAGCTTCTGCTTTCGCTGTTTCTAATGCTTCAATTAGTTGATCTAACTCAGCTTTCTCGCTCGGATTTACTAAGTTATCAGACGTGATTTCCGCTAACTTATTATCTGCTGCTTTTTTAGATTCTTCTACTACCACAATTGCTTGCTCCGCCTCAGATAATTGTTCTGTATCTAGCACTCCATTACTATCTCGGTCATTTATTTCCGATGCTGCCACTGAATCAATTTGGTTTAAGCGTGTTTGTAGTGCGACTTTACCTGCTGTACCGTTTGGTACACTGTTTAATTTCGTTGAAGCTTCTGCCTTCGCTGTTTCTAATGCTTTGATAAGTTTATCTAACTCAGCTTTCTCATTTGGATTTACTAAGCCATCAGCTGTGATTTCCACTAGCTTATTATCGACGACTTTCTTAGCTTCTTCCACTGCTTCAATTGCTTGCTCCGCCTCAGATAATTGTTCTGTATCTAGCACTCCATTACTATCTCTATCATTTACTTCTGGCGCTGTCACTGAGTCAATTTGATCTAAACGTGTTTGTAACTCAGCTTTTCCTGCTGTACCAGTTGGTATGTTGGTTAATTTTGTTGAAGCTTCTGCTTTTGCCCTTTCTAATGCTTCGATAAGTTGATTTAACTCAGCTTTTTCACTTGGGTTAACCAAATTATCGGATGTGACTTCTGCTAACTTATTATCGACAGCTTGTTTAGCTTGTTCCACCCCTACAATTGCTTGTTCCGCCTCTGATAATTGTTCTGTATCTAAAACACCATTACTATCTCGGTCATTGACCTCAGGCGCTGTTACTGAAACAATTTGGTCTAAACGAGTTTGTAATCCATCTTTTCCTGGTGTACCGTTTGGTACATTGTTTAATTTCGCTGAAGCTTCTGCTTTCGCTGTTTCTAACGCTTCGATGAGTTGTTCTAACTCGGCTTTTTCACTTGGATTAACCAAATTATCGGATGTGACTTCTGCTAACTTATTATCGACGGCTTTTTTAGCTTCTTCTAATGCCGTAATTGCTTCTTCTGCCTCTGATAATTGTTCAGTATCTAAAACGCCATTACTGTCTTGATCATTTACTTCTAGGATTGTCACTGTACCAATTTGATCTAAACGTGTTTGTAACTCAGCTTTACCTGTTGTATCGTCTGGTACACTGTTCAATTTCGTTGAAGCTTCTGCTTTTGCCCTTTCTAATGCCTCAATTAATTTATCTAATTCGGCTTTCTCGCTCGGATTAATCAAATTATCGGCTGTGATTTCAGATAACTTATTGTCTGCATCTTGCTTAGCTTGTTCCGCTGCTTCAATTGCTTGTGCTGCCTCTGATAATTGCTCTGTATCTAAAACGCCATTACTATCTCGGTCATTTACTTCTGGTGAAGTCACTGTACCAATTTGATCTAAACGTGTTTGTAACCCATCTTTGCCTGTTGTACCGTCTGGTACACTGTTAAATTTCGTCGAAGCTTCTACTTTAGCTGTTTCTAATGCTTGGATGAGTTGATCTAACTTAGCTTTCTCCTCTGGGTTTACTAAGCCATCCGCTGTGATTTCCACTAACTTATTGTCTGCAACTTGCTTAGCTTCTTCCACTGCTTCAATTGCTTGTTCTGCCTCTGATAATTGTTCAGTGTCTAAAACACCATTACTATCTCTATCATTTACTTCTGGTGCTGTTACTGAGTCAATTTGATCTAAACGTGTTTGTAACTCAGCTTTGCCTGTCGTACCGTTTGGTACACTGTTCAATTTCGCTGAAGCTTCTACTTTAGCTGTTTCTAATGCTTCGATAAGTTGATTTAACTCAGCTTTTTCACTTGGATTTACTAATCCATCAAGTGTAACTTCAGATAACTTATTATCGACGGCTTTCTTAGCTTCTTCCACTGCTTCAATTGCTTGTTCCGCCTCTGATAATTGTTCAGTATCTAAAACGCCATTACTATCTCGGTCATTTACTTCTGGGATTGTCACTGAACCGATTTGGTCTAAACGACTTTGTAATTCATCTTTACCTGTTGTACTATCAGGTACATTATTTAATTTCGTTAAAGCGTCTGCTTTCGCTGTTTCTAATGCTTCAATTAGTTGATCTAACTCAGCTTTTTCACTTGGATTTACTAATCCATCAGATGTGATTTCAGTTAACTTGTTATCTACAGCGCTCTTAGCTTGTTCTACTGCCTCAATTGCTTGTTCTGCCTCAGACAATTGGTCTGTGTCTAACACGCCATTACTATCCTGGTCATTTACTTCTGGTGAAGTCACTGTACCAATTTGATCTAGACGTGTTTGTAATCCATCTTTGCCTGTTGTACCATCTGGTACATTGTTTAATTTCGTCGAAGCTTCTACTTTAGCTGTTTCTAATGCTTCGATAAGTTGATTTAACTCAGCTTTTTCACTTGGATTTACTAATCCATCCGATGTGATTTCTGCTAACTTATTATTGACGGCTTTTTTAGCTTCTTCTACTCTCGCAATTGCTTGTTCTGCCTCAGATAACTGCTCGGTATCTAAGACGCCGTTACTGTCTTGATCATTTACTTTTGGTAATGTCACTGTGTCAATTTGATCTAAACGTGTTTGTAATCCGTCTTTACCTGTTGTACCGTCTGGTACACTATTCAATTTAGCTGCAGCTTCTACTTTAGCTGTTTCTAACGCTTCGATAAGTTGATCTAACTCGACTTTTTCTTCTGGATTAACTAATCCGTCCGATGTGATTTCAGTTAACTTGTTATCTACAGCTCTCTTATCTTGTTCCACTGCCGCAATTGCTTGTTCTGCCTCTGATAATTGTTCAGTGTCTAAAACGCCATTACCATCTTGGTCATTGACCTTGGGCGCCGTTACTGAACCTATTTCATCTAGGCGTGTTTGTAACTCATCTTTTCCTGCTGTACCATTTGGTACATTATTCAGTTTTTCTGACGCATTTGTTTTTGCTGTTTCTAACGCTTCGATAAGTTGATCTAACTCAGCTTTTTCACTTGGGTTAACCAAATTATCGGCTGTGATTTCTGCTAACTTATTATCGACTGATTTTTTAACTTCTTCTACTGCTGTAATTGCTTGTTCTGCCTCTGATAATTGTTCTGTATCTTTAACCCCATTACTATCTCGGTCATTTACTTCCGGTGTTGTCACTGAACCAATTTGGTTTAAGCGTGTTTGTAACTCCGCTTTGCCCGGTGTCCCATTAGGCACACTATTTAACTTCTCTAATGCAGTTGATTTAGCTGTTTCTAATACTTGATTTAACCTATCTATTTCTGCCTTTTCACTTAGATTAACTAAGCTGTCATTAGTCACTTCCGCTACCTTTTGAGCCACATTTCGTCTGGCTTGTTCTGCTGCTTGAATGGCCTGTTCCGCTTGTAATAATTGTTCCGTATCCAAGACTCCGTTACTATCTCTATCATTTACTTCTGGTGAAGTTACTGTGTCAATTCGACCTAAGCGTGTTTGTAACTCACCTTTACCTGTCATATTATTTGGTACGTTGTTGATTTTCTCTGCAGCTGTGCTTTTAACTATCTGTAAATCATTATTTAATTTATCTACTAGGGCTTTCTCACTTGGTGTAATTAACCTATCTTTTGTTACTTCTTCCAGTTTTTGATTTACATCACGTTTAGCTTGTTCTGCTGCTTGGACAGCTTGACTGGCTTGTGACAGTTGTTCTGTATCAAGAACTCCATTACTATCTACATCATTTACTTCTGGTAATGTCACTGTGTCAATTTTTTCTAATTTTTTCTGAAGTTTAATTTTATCTTTAATACCCTCTGGTAAGTTATTTACTTTTTCACTAGCTGTAGTCTTAGCCACTTTTAGTGCTTTATTTAAGCGGTCTATTTCGTTCTTCTCGTTTGGATTTATCAAACCATCTCTTGTTACTTCTACCAGCTTTTGGTCTACAGTTTGTTTTGCTTGTTCAGCCTTTTGGACAGCTTGTGCCGCTTCTGATAATTGAATATCATCTGCTACACCATTACTATCTAAATCATTCACTTTAGGTGAATTTACTGTGCCGATTTGGTCTAACCTACCTTGTAACTGATTTTTACCCGCTGTGCCGCTTAACACGCCATTTAATTTAGTTATAGCTATTTGTTTTGCTTCTTCTAGGGCGTGGTTTGCTTCATCTACTTTTCGTTTCTCTGCAGGACTTACAGCTCCATCTGCTAATACTTTTGACAATTGTTGCTCAGCATATTGTTTTGCTTGTTCCGCTGTTTGTATTGCTTCTTCAGCCTTTTTTTTCTTAGATTTAGTTAAAGCTTTATTAATCCTTGTAGCTACATCATCGATATCGACAGACTGGTTTGTTATATTCACGCCTCTAAGCACATGAGGATCTATTGTATCACTAAGTATATATCCAAATAGTTTATCTTTCTTAACATCTATATAATGGTTAGCATCAAACGATATATAGAATTTAACTGTACCACCAGACCCGCCACCAGTATTTGGGTTACCGTTAGAACCACTATGTGGACGTGTATATGAATAGTAACCTAAATGGTCTTGTTCTAACATCACTCTTTGTCTACCTTCATATTCAGCAAAAACTTTTTTAATTTTTTTATTTAAACTTTCATTTGGCCTTATAGCATAATTTTCAAATCGGTAAGTACCTCGACCTTTTTCTTTAGATAAAACCATAGTTGCAATGAGCACATCACCATCGTCATAAAAAATATCATCTTGAACTATACCAAAATGATTTTTCGTCACGTCAGATTGGTTCGTAAATGTATAAACAGCGCGATAATCGTCATTATTTCTGTTCAAAGTCAAGTCTTTCATTTTATACAATAATTGATTGATATTATTGGCTTGGTATGCGTTAAGCTTTTTATTAGTAGCTATTCCATAATTACCGTTAAAAATAGCATCGTAAGAAAATTTATTGTTTTTAAGCACGGTTTGCCTAATGATATTTCTTAAAAATAACTTTCTTTCTTCTTCAGTTAACTCATTTCTATTTTTTTCAACCTCTCTTATAGCTGTTGTAATAAAATCACCTGCTTGTACAGAGGTGTAATTCAACTTAGGATTGTAGCCTATTTTTCGTATATTGTTAAAGTATAATAATCTATCCAAACTTCTAGCAACTCGTGATTTGGGTTTGTTTGGATATTGTTGTTTTATATTTTCTTTATTTGTTTTAATATTTTTATTTATAGTTGTTTCTTCAGCGTTTTTAAAACTCATAACTTTTGCACTTGAATTTGTAAAATTCACATTTTGTTTACTGGTATTTTCCCCTGTATTATTACGATCATTAGTTTCAATGTCGCTTTTTATTGAGACGTTAGGCTTTACGGCTGATGTTTTTTCTATTTCGTTATCGTTTGACAATATATTATTTTCTTTATCATTTAATAATTTGTTTGTTTGTTTAAAATTACTTTCAGATGAACTTTTAATTTGTTTTTCTGTTTGAACATCATCACCTGTTTTATTTTCTTGTGGTTTTATATCATTTTGATGTTGGTTTTGTTCAATTTGAGGCTTATTATGTACAATATTTGGGTCTTCTATATTTACTTTTTGGTCTTCTGCATCTTCTTTGTTAGGAATGTTATGAGGTACATTTTTAGATATATTATTATTCGATTCCTGGCTAATCGATGCGCTCTCACTTTCATTATGTGTTTGACTATTAATAAGAGTGTTTTTCTCCTCATTTTTATCTGGGTTAACTTGTTTATCTATGTTATCTATATCATTTAATGCTGACTTATCTTCACTTTCCAACATGTCTGCTTGTGCTTCTCCACTTTGGCTAAAAATCAATATACTGCCTAAAAGTATTGAAGCAGTTCCAATATTGAATTTCCGTATAGAATATCTGTTGTTTCTTCTTGCAATGTATTCTTTAAATATTCTCATAGGTATTTAATACTCCTTTTAATTAGTAAATTACCATCGCGTTTAATTCAATAGAACGCAATAAAAATTTCTAAAACAATTATAATTTGTTATTTTAATAGCTCATACTACTCGAATTATCTTAGTAAAAAAGTAAAGTATTTTAGTAAAATTTCGCTACTTTAATACGATATAAAATTGGACATAAAAAAGCGCATATAACACCAAATTAAACTTTTGGTTTCATATACGCTCAAATAAATAATTAAATTTTTCATAATGCTATAAGGTAGGTAAAAGTAGATTAACTTATAAGTTAACTTAATTTATTAACTATTAATCCTTTTATTGGTTCAAAAATTGTCATTTCTTTCTTATCCAATAATGCTTCTGTTAACTGTACTTCTGTGATTTGGTTGGTATCATACCATTTAATAAAAAATGTGCGTGTCGTTAAATTGAGTACTGTTTGGTATAAAGTATAATGTAGACCCTCGTCTTCATCTCTGACAGCACCTTTAGGTATACTCATTATCTCTAATAATTTAAACGCATTTAATATATCATTTTCTGAGCTGTTATCTTCTTCTAGGTAGTTTTTTAAATACGCGATACGGACAAAACGTTCAGCTGAAGTATAACCACCTGGTAAACCAAATGTCCCGCCCTCATTTCCTAGCGATTTTAAAGCGATGTTTGCAAATTTTTCTTCTTTAGGTTTTTGAGGTGAAATGTTTATGTAATTCTTCAAATTTTCATAATGCCAATTTAAATCTGGATTATTAGTTAATACAGCTACTGGGTTAGCGTTGATTACTATGCGTCCTTCATTAAAGGTTAGCTCCACTGTTTTGCCAGTATCATCAGAAATATGATAATGAAGTGGAGGAACTTCTGATATGTCATTTAATGTATGTGCTACCACATTAACTGATTTTGCATTTTCTATTAGATCTTCAATATTTTGGTTGTATCCTAAAATCCAATTAATCACTTCATTTTGAGCAATATTCATATAACCTTCTTTAATCTCGCTTGCATAAGAAGCATAACCTCTAAAATATTGAACCGACGCACCGACTCCATGTTCATTAACGCCATCTCCAAATAAAAATCCTTCCATATCACTGCCTGAACCTACGAACCCATATAATGTCTCACCTTTATAATCAACACGTGATTCCCAATAATAATGACGTGGTTGTACTGCTGGGTTACCTTTTAATTGATAAACAAAATCCATGGTGCGAGCTAATATAGCTTGATTATTTTTTGAAAAAAATGAAAAACCTGTACACATCTGTAATTGCTCCTTTATTTAAATATACTTAAATATGATGAAATCATATTTTAACGTTAACTAAGATTTTAATTAAATTTAATTTATATTAATAGCAATTCGCTTACATAATAAAAGAGACAGCTCGCATAGAAATAAACGCTTATCATGTATATTCAACAACTTTATTATTTTCTAATGATTTATGTACATCTATAATACGCTGATTTAAAGAACCTTTGTAAGGTAAGTTAGGCTTATATAAATGATTAATAAAAGGGCCGTCGATAAGCACATCTATATTTTTTAAAAATTCAATTCTTAAAGTTTGATCATTTGCTAAATATTCAAATAAAAATCCAGTCCATACCCATAATGTTTTACTATCACCAAAACGTTTTCGAAATGCTTGCGCACAAGTAAGTGTGACATCTAAATTACAAAATGGCTCGCCACCTAAAATACTCAATCCTTCTATATAATCTGGCTCACAATTTTTCAAAATTTCATTTAAAGTTTCATTGTTAAATCGTTCTCCATATTTAAAGTTTTGCGCTGCTTTATTGTAACAATTTAAACATGCGAATGGACATCCTGAAACATACAAACTACATCTAACGCCTTCGCCGTCTACGAAACTTTGTCTTTCTATTTTTGCTATATAACCTTGGCCTTGTGTAATATTTAAAATCGTCATATCGACCGGTCTTTCATATGTTTGACCCTTGCGCACATTTCTTTATGTCTTCCTTCAATCGTAGGACGTTGCACTGGATTGCCTAAATAACCACATGTTCTTTTTACTACATCTACTGTTTTAGGATCATTATTACCACAATCTGGACATTGATATCCAGTTTTAGTAGTTTTAAAATCACCTTTGAAATCACATAAACGACAATGATCTATAGGAATATTTGTACCTAAATAGCTAATTTTATCGTATGAGTAATCCCATACTGCTTCTAGTGCTTTTATATTGTGTGTTAATTTTGGGTATTCACAATAATGTATATAACCTCCACTAGCATAAAAAGGATAATCTTTTTCAAAATCAATTTTCTCAAAAGGTGTTATGTCTTTTCGAACATCATAGTGGAATGAATTTTGATAATATCCTTTACTTGTAATATCTGCTATATTTCCAAATTTTTCCCTATCTAATCTACAAAAACGGTCTGTTAACGATTCACTTGGCGTACTGTATATGCTAAACCAAATATCATATATTTCAGTCCATTTGAGTTGGTAGACTTTCATCGCTTTTAATATATCTAATGTAAAGGCTTTTCCTTTAGATGTTTTTTCCCAATTAGCGCCATAAAATACAATAGCGGCTTCATACAAACCAATATAGCCTATTGAAAGCGTTGCGCGTTTACCTTTAAATAAGGACATCACACTATCTTCATTGGTCAAACGATGTTTAAAGGCGCCATTTTTATATAATATGGGTGCATTGTCTGGAGTTGCTTGTTCTAAACGTTCAATCCTATAAACTAGTGCATCGTGCATCACTTGCATGCGTTCATGAAATAATTTCCAAAAAGATTCCATATTACCTTTTGACTCTAAAGCGATTCTAGGTATGTTAAGCGTCACTACCCCCAAATTACATCTACCATTATTCTCTCCTTCACCATCTTCATTTTTCCAAAGTGGTAAAAATGAACGACAGCCCATTGGTGCTTTAAAATCACCTAATATTTCTACCGTTTTATCGTAATTTAATATATCCGGATACATTCTTTTTGTAGAACATTCTAATGCTAATTGTTTAATATCGTAATTCGGATCGTCTTTACTATAATTAATGCCTTTTTTAATAGAAAATACTAACTTAGGAAAAATGGCAGTAATTCGATCTTTACCGAGCCCTTTAATACGTGTTTGTAATATCGCTCGTTGAATCTTTCGACTATATCGATCTGTGCCTAATCCAAAACCGAGCGTGACAAATGGCGTTTGTCCATTTGAAGTGTAAAGTGTATTAATCTCGTACTCCAAACTTTCAATAGCATCATTGATATCTTGTGTAATTTGATAATCAATATACGTTTCTATATGCTCTTTTTCGACAAATTGCGCTGCTAATTTACGATGTTTTATTTCATTATATTTAGCGTAGCAGCTTAATAGTTCATCCACTCTATCAATTGTGCAGCCACCGTATTGGCTACTAGAGACATTCGCAATAATTTGCACCAACTGCGCTGAAGCAGTTTGAATCGATTTTGGTGAGGTCACAGAAGCATTTCCTATTTGAAAACCATTTTTCAACATACTTTCAGCATCAATTAAGCAGCAATTTGTAAGTGGTTGAAATGGATGGTAATCCAAATCATGGAAATGTATATCCCCATTTGTATGTGCTTCTGCTACATGTTTTGGTAATAAATAGTCTAAGGCGTATGACTTCGAAACAACACCTGCTGTTAAATCTCTCATAGTAGAAAATGTAGCACTATCTTTATTTGCATTTTCATTTATCACTGTAGGATCTTTTGTAATAAGATTTGTTAAATCCTGTTCAATTTTATTCATTCTGCCCCTCTTTTCTATATATTGTATTTACTTTATAATCTAAGACACAATATATAGTGTTTCAATTCAAAAGAAGTCAATTAACAAATCCGTCACAACTTTGTTAAGAATTTTCGAACATTAATTTTTATTTAAAAAAATTATACATTGATCATATTAGTTATCTATTATTAATATCATAAAAAACCTGAAACATTAACTTGTCCCAGGTTCTTTGACTAATAACATGAAAATAATAATAAATTCAAATATTAATCTAGAATAATAATTTGGAAGCATAGATGACAACAACTACAGTAATGGAACTTAATAAAGTAGATAAAAAGACAAGTTCTGCTGCTAATTCTGGGTAATTATCATATTCTTGGGCAATAACAGAACTATTTACTGATGTTGGCATTGCAGAAGCAATAAATAGTGTTTGTGCAATAATGCCTTCTATACCCATAATTTTAATAATTATAAATGCTATTATAGGACCAACTACTAATCTCACAAATATAAAAACATAGGTCGATGACCATTTGAGACTGAAATTGATATTAGCGATCTGTGCACCAAGCATAATTAAAGCAATTGCAATCATTGCATCAGCCACGTAATTAGCTGGTGTCCAAATAAATTCCGGTACGGGCACATCAGCATAATTTAAAATAATTGCAAATAGTAAAGCGTAAAGCACTGGCATTTTGAAATAACCTAACATAGCTTTGAGTTTACCAATTTGGGCAGACTGAATCGCAAATATACCGTAAGAAAAGGTGAAAATATTTTGTAATGACAGTACGATTACTTGTACTGACATTGCCAATGGATCCCCTTTGAACACTAAATCGTTAACTGGCACCCCATAATTGCCAGAGTTAAAAAATAATACACTATTCGTTAGTGTTGTAGCTTCACCTTTATCTCTCTTTTTAAATAAAGTTAAAATTTTACCAACTAAAAAAAGAATAAATATGTATATAATAAAAAAAGCTACTATATATAATAATAAATGTATTTCAAAATTCGTCTTGTAAAACTTAACAAAAATAAATCCCGGTACAAACACATATATATTCAATTTTGCTAATGTTTTTAAATCTAGAGTGAATTTTTTCTGTAAGACAAATCCCAGTATAATCATTATAAAAATAGGTAGCAACACAGTTTGCAATATGTATAACATTTCACTCATGGTAGAACACTCCCCTTTAAGAAAAATTATACATGAGTCATATCTATTTTTGTTAAAAATGCATCAAATGTTTTATTTATAAATAGGCGCTGCCATTTAATAGTACTAAGCGTTTATACATTACTATTAAAATTAGGAGCGAAATAGAAATCAGAAAATTAAAATATGACTTCCTACTTTTGCTCCTATAATGATACCTAAATTTTTAAAGTTTCGTGTATAAATTAATTTATACACTTATCATTTAATAACTTCTTATAGTTTATAACCTTGAAAATTATTTTATTTGCCGTTATTACTATCTTCTTTTTCGTTTTTATTTTCATTACTTATGTTATTTTCACCTTTATTCTCTTGTTCTCTTTTGTTTCTTTTCTTTTCTTCCATAATTGACATAACTATAAACCCAATGACCAATAATGGTGTAAGAATACCAATCATCATCATCATTTAACTCACCCCATTTTATTAATTTCACTTTTAATTTTTATACTAATACTTTATTACCAATTTACACGTTTTTAGAAACTTCCTCAATAGAACAATCAACCTATTTTTTATCTATGAAAAATAGCACTTCAAAGTTTTACTTTTAATAGCTACTTTAGATGAAGCATATCAAACACTGTCCTACCTCTTAAAAATTTAATTATTTACGCTTAAATGCACTATCTATTTTCTTTTCTAAAAATAGTTGCTTTTCATGCTGTCTCTTCTCCTCCTATTGTTTTTAAATTTTTATTTATATATTATAAAAGTAAAGTAGCATAAAAGAATTTTTATAAATGATTATAACAACATAGAGCAAAACGAGATAATTCAGAGCAAAATAGATATTTGGAAAACCTTATGCATTAGTAAAAATATATTGTTCACTAATTTTTCGATATTTTCATTACTATTATGAGTTAAAATCCAATATATTATAAATAAATATATATAATATCCATTTTTTTACTTTAGCATTATAATTTGTCATAGTTTTGCGATGTTAATTGACTATTCTACTAATGAAGCAGTAATATTTTAATAATAAAATTCTATTCAAGACTATTCACAAAAATGTCTCTTAGCATGATAGGTAATAAGTGCAACACTATAAATGCAAAGGGTCATCTTTGTTTAATGTAAATTAAACCTAATTAAATTTTGCGTTTATCAACCTTTGGGAGTGGAACAAATGAATTACAATCAAATCATCTACGCTGAATATGACAAATTAGACCATTTAAATACGCCTAATTTTTCAAATTTATATTTAGTTATTTCAGGTGTTTTACATTTCCAAAAGTTAGATTCAGATTATGTATTTCAACGTGGTAATGTTTTTGTTGTTTATGATTTTGAGGAAAACTTAATCATTCACAGAACAGGAATTCTTGCTTGTATTTCAATAAATAATTTAAGTTATAATCGTTTTTCATTAGTAAATAGAGAAGACCTAATAAATAAATCTCAGAGATCTAAACTTATAACTGAAACTTATATAGAGACTTTGAAAGCCATTCTTAAAAATGATTCATTTAACAGTGACATTGGCGTTATTAAATTAATTAATTATTTTAGCCCTACAAAAACACGTTTACATACCAACTTATCCTACTCAAATAAATTAATTAAAAATGTTGTTGAATATATTAATCAAAATTACAAACAGCCCTTAACACTTGATATATTAGCTAAAAAATTTTTTGTGAATAACAGTTATCTATCTAGGGAATTTTCAAAAAAGATGAATATTTCTTTAATAAAATATATTAAAAAGGTAAAAATTTATAGTCTTTCTAGAGAATTACTAGATAATGGAAACGGAGAATCAACATGGCGTAATTATGGCTTTCGTTCATATAATACATATTTAAGAGACTTTAAAAAGGTGATGAAAATGACACCAAAAGATTTCATCAAACAACACACTTATAAAAATGAAAATACTAGTATTGAACATCATCATTTATATAATCAACTACAGCTTCTTTTAGATGATATTAAACCTACATAATATGCCATTTAAATAACAAAACCAAGCTTTCCTTTAAAAGGATCACTTGGTTTTGTTGGTTAATATTTATATTTATTATCGTCATCTGAATCTGTATATTTATCTTTAATTTCTTGTTGTTCGTTCTCTTTTTGATCTTCAGACAACACATATGAATTATTATGCTCATTTACTTGCGAGCCATCTTTAATATAAGGGTTAGCATCATCTTCTGCATTTCTCGTATAGATAGGATCTCTCGGTTTTCTCACGAGCAACATAATACCTGAAACTAGCCATAATATGGCATTAATCCAATTACCAGCAAATGAAATAACGCCTACAATGATTAGTAAGATACCTGCCGCCTTTGCTTTTTTGCCAATTAACACCGCACCAATGATCGCGATAATTAATAAAATAATTGATAACACAAGTCCTGCTGTTACCAGTCCACTAAGCATATTGATAACCGCTTCTCCATTTTCGTATGTGATGGTACTGTCGCTTTCCATCATCGACTGTATCATGGCATCTTTCATTGACCCGTTTCCAAATAATGGTAGGAAAATCGCAAGCACAATCACGCCAAGTAATTGGAGCCCGATACCAATCCAAGCAAGCACGCGTTCAACAGTTCTTTTCATCATGTTACACTCCTTGTCATCAGTTTATGATTTTTTCCAATTAGTACACTTTTCAAATTATATAATTCAGTATACTAATCATTAATATACAAGTCCATGTATAACGCAAACAATTTCCCAGGTAATTATTTACTTTTTCTAAAAGCATCATCAATACGTTCTAACTGATTTACAAAATGTTCTATTTCCTCAAGTGTAAATCGGTTACCTAAACGTTTTTTCACTTCCTCTGTCATTGTTTCAGTAGCTCGTTTCAAAAACATTTCACCTTCAATACTTAACTGTACTAATTTAATTCTTTTATTATTCGAATGTGCTCTTTGCACATAACCCATTTCTTCAAGTTTACCAATACGTTTTGAAGCAGCTGTTTTAAATATATTTTGTAAAGATGCTAGCTCATTTATCGTAACTTGTCCTTCTGTTTGGATAATTCTCATCGCTTCTATTTGTTCTCTTGAAAGTAAGTTAGTCAAGCTAGAGTCGTTTACCATTTCAACAATTTCTTTATTTAAATACAACATGACGGTTTGAAATTTACGAATTGCATGCTCAATCGATTGATCTACGTTATCCATAACATTACACCCCTATATCATATTATTTGAATTTAATAGAAAATGGTAATTTATCTCGTCTATTAAACCATATTAAAACTAAATATTGTAATAACATCATTACGATAATAAGGGTAATGAGCAATGCTACGACAAATCCAAAGTCAAAGTGACCAGCGTTTGTAAATATAGCTTCCCTATAACCTTGAATAGCGTAAGACATTGGTGAGAATGGGTGAATCCATCTGTAGAATGTACTTGAAAGTTCAATTGGGAACATACCTTCACTTGCACTTAACTGTAAGATTAAAAGAATCATGGATATAAATAATCCTATTCTATCTAAGAACAACATCAATAATGAAGTTATAGTGATTGCGGCAACCCCCCATAACAACCCAACTAATATAAACTTCCATACATTACCAACTGTCATATTAAAGACAAATAGTACCCAACTACTCATAAATAATGCAGCTAGTGCACCTTGAACAATATATAAGGCAAATTTACCTAAAACTTGTCTTGTTGCGGATGTATCTTTACTAATTGTTTTACGTAATGGATAAATCGCACTAAATGATAATGCAACAACAAATAAACTTACACTCGCCATATAAGGAACAATCGTTGCCCCATATTGATCGGCGTTAGTGGGATTATTTTCTTTTACTTTAGTAACATCGTTAAGTGCTTTTTCATTTTCTGATTCAAATGATACGTTACTTTGCTGACTAACAGCATCATCAATTTGCGCTTTCAATTGATTATTATTTTCTTGAAGTTGTTGTAAGCCATCCGTTACTTGTTGATTACCTGTCAATAATTCTTGAGCTGGTTGTCCAATCATTGGCAACAATTGTTGAATGCCATCGGTCACCTGTTGGTTACCATCAATTAATTGGTTTTCCGCATCTGACATTTGTCCTAAAGCATCTGATGTATCTTGGTAACCTGATTGTGAATCCTTAGCAGTAGCAAATAATTCATTCAAATAATTTGACCTAATATTATCTTTGATTGTTGTAGTGACAGTATTGATCGCTGAGTTTGCAACTTGGCTACCTGTATAACTAGAACCTGGATTTACTTTAGTTTCTAGGTTAATTTTTTTTGGATTTTCATCTAATATTGTCGTTGCATTAGCTGAAGCATTTTTTGGCACAATAATTGTGCCGACGCTTTCGCCACGATTCAACTGTTTATCCGCTTCTTTTTCAGAAACAACTTGGAATTTAAAATTGTTATTATCCTTAAGTTTATCTACTAAATCATCACCAATAGTAATATCTTTGTTATTGAGTGTAGCTTTTTCATCGTGGTTTACTACAGAAATTTTAAGGTTTTCTGTCTTGTCATATGGGTCCCACATTGATCCTACAAACAAAGCCACATAAAGTAATGAAATCAGCGATATTGCAATTAAAGAAATTAGCAACATTTTGTTTCTAAATATAAATCTAAATTCATTTAACATCTTTTTCAACTACCTTTCTATTTATATTCCCCATACGCCATTGCTAGTTTTAATTATTTTACTGAAACATCGATCCAAACGTATTTTAATGCATAGTATGCTATCGTTCATAACTAGCAAACACTTTCAAAATCAATTAGTACACCCCTTGTACATTTTTGTATCATACGCTTATTCAAAAAAATTGTCAAACAAATTTTTGGTTATATTAAACAAAAATAATTTCAGAAAATTCAGTTATTGTGGTTAATTTTATATTTTTTTAATGCTATGATACTTATTATCACTTTATTTAGGGAGGGAAAGGACAATGTGGAGTGAACCTATTATTTCAGCAACTGCATTATTTGCTCTGATTGCATTTGGGGAAATTATTTCAACATTGACAAAAGCTAGAGTCCCAATGCTTTTAACATCTATGGTCAGCTTTTTATTATTAAAATGGGCAGGTATATTCCCTGAAAATATTCTTGATTCGGCTATTTTACCTTCATTAGGTGCATTAGCCATAGCGCCTGCCATTATGCATATGGGTACCATGATGCCTTTATCAACTTTAAAGACACAGTGGAAGGCTGTTATTATTTCACTATTTGGCATTGTGGGTTCAACAGCTATGATTTTGATCATCGTTACCTTAGTTTATGATTTTCGCATTGCTGCTTCAGGTGTAGGCCCTATTTCGGGCGGTATTGTTGCACTACTAATAACAATAGATAAATTAAATGAACTAAATTTGAGTTATCTTATTGTTTTACCTGCACTTGTCCAAGGGCTACAAGGTGTCATTGGCTTACCTTTAAGTTCTATTATTATGAAACGATATGGCGCACATTTCTTAGAAAAAAATGCTAAACATTTGCAACCAAGTTCACAAGAAGAGGTTGAGATCCAAACATCAACCGTACATACTTTACATGATAAATATCCTATTTTACGAAATAATACGCTGAGATTATTTATTATGTTTGTGCTTGCTAGTTTAGCTTTTATCATCGGAGAATTTACACCAATTCATTTTACGCTTATCAGCTTATTTTTTGGTATTATTGGCTTAAAATTAGGGTTATTTGAACAAGCAGAATTAGAAAAAAATAAATCATTCACTTTAATCCTTGTAATTATCATGTTAATTGTCATAGGTTCGATGGGAGATATAACACCTCAAGACTTGTGGCATCATCTGCCAGCTATTTTACTCATTTTACTGATAGGTACATTTGGCATTTTAATCGGTGGTGCAGTTGCTGCTAAATTAATCGGTTGGCGCTATACAAAAGCTCTGCCGGTAGCTTTAACGGCATTATATGGCTTCCCTGGAGATTACATGCTATGTGAAGAAGTCAGTCGAAGTTTAACAAAGAATCAAAAGGAACACGACGCACTTTTCAAAGAATTACTAAGTCCTATGTTAATAGGTGGATTTACATCAGTAACAGTAGCGTCAGTTGTTTTAACAGGTATATTAATGAATTTTATTAAATGATAAGGGAGGCATTTTAAATGCTTATAAAAAATATCAATCTTATAGATGGAACTGGTAACGAATTACAAAAGGAAGTGGATGTGCTTATTGAAGACAATCAATTTAAGACTATTGGTAAAAATTTAGAAAACTCAAACCATGAAATTATAGATGGTCGTAACAAATATTTATTACCAGGAATGATAGATAGTCATGTCCATATTATGGAAGAAATGAGGCCATTAGATGAAAAATTAACTACTCCTTTTTCATATACATTTTATAGAGCAATAGATCACCTTAGACGTACAGTAAATTGTGGTATCACTACAGTCCGTGATGCCTTAGGAGCTGATCAAGGTATTAAAGAAGCAGTACAAGATGGTTTAATATTAGGACCTCGCATGCAAATTAGCATTAATGCACTAACAATTACTGGCGGCCATGGAGACAAATTAACGAAGTCTGGTATTACTATGCCTAGTTTTATTGAAGATTACCCTGGTTTACCTACTGGCATATGTGATGGAGTGGAAGAAGTACGTAAAAAAGTAAGAGAAATGCTACGCGCTGGTGCAGATGTAATCAAAGTACATGCAACAGGTGGTGTAACAAGCCCTACAGATCATCCAGACTTTACTCAATTTTCAATTGAAGAGCTTAAAGTAATGGTTGAAGAAGCCCAATTCAGAGGTAACCGTAAAGTAATGGCACACGCACAAGGCTTACAAGGTGTGAAAAACTGTATTGCCGCAGGAATTCATTCCATAGAACATGGCATTTATCTTGATGATGAAGCAATTGAAAGTATGAAAAATCAAGGTATATTCCTTGTACCAACTTTGCTAGCACCAGTTTCTGTAATTGAATTTGCAGATGAACTGGGCATGTCTGAGGCCTCTATTCAAAAATCAAAAGAAGTCCTAGATGCACATACTTCTAGTTTTACTAAAGCTGTTAATGCAGGTGTAAAAATTGCAATGGGTACGGACGCTGGTGTATTTAAGCACGGAACGAATTTACGTGAACTAGCATTAATGGTTGAACACGGTATGACACCGATGCAAGCTATTGTAGCTTCAACTAAAGTTTCAGCAGAATGCCTTGGTTATGATGATGAAATAGGAACAGTAGAAGCAGGGAAAAAAGCAGATTTTATTATAGTAGATGATAACCCATTAAATAATATTGGATTACTTAAAAATCCAAATAACATAAAAATCGTAAGTATTGATGGCAAGATTGTTAAAAACTACGACGAAAATTAATCTTTTATATTCGGTTTTAAAGATAAATATCGTAAAAATAGAAAATTAAGTAATAAAATTAAAAATCAATACCCCGCCGTGCATCATAAAAATGGATACTCGGCGGGGTATTTAAATTAATAATTTTTAAAATTACCCTTTGACTTGTGCAGTTGTTTGATTTGAGTGATGTGATTCTCCAATTTTTTCAATTTCTTCAAGTGTGCGTCCCTTTGATTCCGGTACAAATTTTTTCACAAACAATACACCAAGAATACAGATAACGCCAAATATTGCGAAGACTAACTGTTGTGAGAAATATGCTGTCATAATTGGGAAAAGTAATCCAACTAAAAATGACCCAACCCAGTTTAATGACGAAGCTGTACCTGAAGCAAAACCTCTAATTGCTAATGGGAATATCTCTCCTACAATGACCCATGTTAATGGCGCCCAAGTAAATGAATAGAACGCTACGTAAATACTTAAAAATACTACAATCAATAACGGGTTGGCATTAGGTAAAACCATATGGATGATTGCCGGTAAAATAAATGACAATCCCATTACAGTGCCACCTAACATTAATAATGTTCTTCTATTAAATTTATCTGCTATCCAAATGAATAATAATGATCCAAGCACAAGAATGATACCTTGAATAATAGGCCACATAAGTGCTGAACTTGCTGACCCTCCAGTTGCTTCTTCTACAATTAATGGAATGTAATAAAATATTGCATTTGCACCTTGAAATTGTTGAAAGGCTGCAACGCCAAGCCCTGCAATCACAAGATATTTATACTTTCCATTAAATAAAGTGGCAAGTGAATGCTTAACTTCGTTGTTTCGTTCTTTTTGAATAATATTTTCAATTTCTTTTAGTTCGTTTTCAATATTATTATTTCTCAAATTACTTAATACTAATTTTGCTTCTTTAAATTTATTATTTTTTATTAAAAACCTTGGAGATTCCGGTAATTTCAATACACCTAAAAATAAAATTAATGCAGGTATTGCGGCAGCACTAAGCATCAATCTCCATCCAATCTCGACTGGTAAATCTCTTAAAAAGTAATCAACAATATAAGATAATAACATACCTGAAACTATCATCGTTTGATTCATACCAGATAGTTGACCGCGATATTTTGCTGGTGCCATTTCAGACATATAAGCTGGTACTAATGCTGAAGCTGCACCCACAGCTAAACCAAGTATTACTCTTGATATAATTAAAAAATAATTACCTTCATGAGGCGCAATACCCGATAATATGGAGCCTACGATGAATATCATAGCTGAAATTAAAATCATCTTTCTTCGCCCTAGTTTATCTGATAATCTCCCTGCTAAAATGCCACCAAATATAGCACCTAACATAACTGATGATGTAATTAATCCAATAATAAAACCACTATTGATACCCCAATCTTCTCTTAAAAATGGTAAAGCTCCTGTCATAACACCAATATCATATCCAAATAAAATACCCCCAAATGCACCAAAGAAATAGATAAAACGATTTGAAACTTTACTGTTTACTTTCATCCCATTCACCCTCTTTTTTGTTCGAACACCAATTTTAACTTTGTGATGCGTTGCAATAGATAATTTAATTAATCAATACATATTCTGTATCAAACATATTTAATAGCATTTCAATTTGTTCTGTATTTAATTTCAATGATAATACGGTATGATGGCCGCCGCCTTCTTTTATCCACTGTTTCACACCTTGTTTCAACGATGGTTTCACTTCCCATAAAACTCTAGCGACTGGTAAATAAGGCGCGGGTTCTTTTAATGATTTTGCCTCTATTTCATTTATAATAAATTTGAAAGACGTTCCTAAATCTAGCATTGTGACAACTACACCTTGGCCTTGTTTACCATCAAACACTAATCTTGCTGGGTCATGCTTATCCCCAATTCCTAAAGGATTCACGATAATTTTAGGTTTATTTTCAGAAAGTGTAGGGTCTACCTCTAACATATGTGATCCAAGAATATGAGATTGATTACTTCTCAAATCATAAATATAATCTTCCATAAATCCTGTTGCTTCGTTTTGTGCAACTATTTTTAATAATCTATCGAGTGCAGCCGTTTTCCAATCTCCTTCACCAGCAAAACCATAACCTTGTTCATTTAATCTTTGTACAGCTAGACCAGGTAATTGTTTCATCCCATGTAAATCTTCAAAATTAGTAGTAAATGCAGTGTAATCACCATCATCTAAGAATCTTTTTATCGCAACCTCGTATTTAATTTGCTCTATAACAGAATCATTAAATGCTTCTTCGCTATAATCCCTATAATCAAATTCGTACAAATCTTGATAAACCTTAAACAATTGATTAACTTCTGAATCTGTAACGCTACGGATATATTCAACTAGATCTCCAATACCATAATAGTCAACTGTCCAGCCATATTGAATTTGCGCTTCGATTTTATCTCCTTCAGTAACAGCAACATTTCGCATATTGTCACCAAATCTCGCTACTTTTAAATTAAAGCTTTCATTATAAGCATTAGCAACAAACATCCAATCCTTTAATTGTTGTTGAACTTCTGAATCTCTCCAATGACCAAAAATAATTTCATTGTTTTTATTTAATCGACGATTGATATACCCATATTCCCTGTCTCCATGTGCAGATTGATGTAAATTCATGTAATCCATATCTATTTTTTCCCAGGAAATATTTTCATTATATTGCGTTGCGAGATGTAACAACGGCTTTTGTAATAGTTTTGTACCCCTTATCCACATTTTTGCTGGAGAGAATGTATGCATCCATGTAATAACACCTAAAACGTCATCTCTATAATTTGCTTCTTTCATAATTTCAGTAATCACATCAGATGAAATAGCTAATTTAGTTTGTAATTCGATTTCAAATGGTAAATCTCCTTCTGAATTCAATCCATCTGTTATATTCTGCGCATTTTCTTGGACTTGGGATAATGCTTCATCACCATATAGTTCTTGAGAACCAACCACGAACCAGAATTTTTTTGAATTATTCATTATATTTCCTCCTTATTTTTGACCATAATATGCATTCGCACCATGTTTTCTTTCAAAATGCTTATCAAGTATTTCTTGCGGTAATGTTTGGGCAAAAGGGTTTAATTGCCGTGTAAATATATTCATTTTGCATATTTCTTCTAATACTACTGCATTCATGACTGCGGATTGACAATCGTCTCCCCAAACAAACGGCGCATGACCACGTAATAATACTGCAGGTACTTCATGTGGATTGATATGCTTTTCTTTAAATGTTTCAATGATCACGTTTCCAGTTTCATATTCATAATTTTTATTTATTTCTTCAGGTGTTAAAAATCTTGCACATGGTATTGCGCCATAAAATGTATCAGCATGTGTCGTCCCCATTGCGGGTACTTCTAATCCAGATTGTGACCAAGTTGTTGCCCAAGGAGAATGTGTATGAACCACACTCCCAATATCATCAAATTTTTTATAAATTACTGCATGTGTTGGCATATCAGATGAGGGTTTCAGTTTTCCTTCCACCACCTCACAATTCAAATTACAAACAACCATATCTTCAGGTTCCATCTCATCATAATTAACACCACTTGGTTTAATTACAAATAATTGTGACGCTTTATCAAAAGCACTAACATTTCCCCATGTATATTTGATTAGCCCTCTTTGAGGCAATTCGAGATTAGCTTTATAAACTTCAGATTTTAATGTTTCTAGCATATGCTTTACCTCCTAAATGTTTAGAGAACAAACGCTCTATTGGTAATCCAAGTTTCATTTTCTCTACATAGTTATTAAAGTGATCTACTTCTTGTTTAACTGGCGATAACGTTTCTTCTTCAATATTTACAAAAACTACTTCATTTAAAAATTGTTCTAATGTTTGCATTGTTTCAAGCGATGTAAAATAAGAAAGTATAGCTATTCCCCAAGCTCCTCCTTCACTAGCTGTATTCATAACTGTGATATCGTTATCCAGTGCTGAAGATAATACCTGTTGTGCAACGCCTTTCGTTTTAAAAATGCCCCCGTGAGCGATTAACTTTTCTAACTCTATTGATTCATTTTTTTTCAACATATCCATGCCAATTTTCAAAGTACTGAAAGCACTGTATAAATGCATTTTCATGAAATTAGCTAAATTGAAATTGTAATTTGGTTCCCTTACAAAAAGTGGATATCCTTGTTCGACATTTGTAATATTTTCTCCTGAAACATAGTTATAAGATAATAATCCACCAATATTATCATCGCTATTTAGAGAACTTCGGAATATTTGTCCGTACAACTCATCAGATGAAAAATCTACTCCCATTACTTTTAAAACTTCGCTAAACAGATTCATCCAATCGTTAATATCAGAAGTGCAATTATTTGTATGAATCATTGCCACTTCATTACCATTAGGTGTCGTCACTATATCAATTTCAGGATATTTATCTTTCAATTCTTGTGATAAAACCACCATTGAGAATGCGCTTGTGCCAGCAGACACATTACCTGTATTTGTAGCAACTGTATTTGTAGCTACCATACCTGTGCCTGCATCACCTTCAGGCGGACACATGATACATCCAGATTCAAGCTTATTAGAAGCATCTAAAAGTTTAGCGCCTTCTTTGGTCAAACATCCACCACTTTCTCCGGACACGCTTACTTTTGGTAATATTTTTTCAATCGGTTTATTAAAACCATGTTCTTGAAATAATTGATTGGTTACATTGATCAAATCAGGTCTATAATTTTTCTGATTAATGTCGATAGGAAACATCCCTGAAGCATCTCCAATGCCAAGTACTTTTTCCCCTGTTAAATACCAATGTACATATCCAGCTAATGTAGTAATATATTCCACTTGGCGCACGTGTCTTTCATTATCTAAAACACCTTGAAAAATATGTGCAATGCTCCATCTTTCTGGAATATTAAATTGAAATTTTTCGCTCAATATAGCAGCTGCTTCACTTGTGTTTCCATTTCTCCAAGTTCTGAAAGGCACCAGCAGATCTTCATTTTTGTCAAAAGCTAAATACCCATGCATCATACCACTAATACCTATGGCATTTACTTTAGTTAGCGTAAGATTATATTGCTGTTTTAAATTTTGTGTCATATCTTCGTAACTTTTCTGCAAGCCTATCCAAATATCATTAATTGAATACGTCCAATAACCGTTTATAAACTGATTTTCCCATTCAAAACTTCCTGTCGCTACTGTGTTTAAATTTTTGTCTATAGCAATGGTTTTTATTCTAGTAGATCCCAACTCTATGCCAATGGAAATATCTTCACTTGATAAATTCATATTCAAATTGTTCAATTTCTCACACCCCTTTGCAACCGTTTTCAAATATATCCTATAATATTTGTCCGTACATATCAATATATTTTAAATTGTGTACGGACAATGACAATTAAAAAACTCAAATCAATATATGATTGATTTGAGTTTCTAAATTTTTTTAACTGAATTCCGTTCGATAATATATGTGTCGAGGAGTATGGAGTCTGATTTTTCATTATTTTCTATAGCGTTTATTATCCACTTTGCCGCTTTCACACCTAATAATTCTTGCGGATGCGACGTACTCGTTAAATTCATCTCACTCAACCTACTAAGGACTGAATTATCTTCTCCGACTACAGATATATCTCTTGGAACACGTATATTTTTTCCTTTTAATCGCTGGATGATATCGTAAGCAATTTCGTCATTATAGCAAACTAAAGCGGATATATTAATTTTCCGTTCAAAAATGTGCTGAACAATCTGTTCAATAACTTGTATTTTATTTTCTGTATCAAATGTATAAATATGTTCACCTTTAAAAAGTATCGTATTGGCTTCAAATGCATCAAAGTAACCTTTCATTCTCAATTTCCCTTGATTATCATCAATTTTCGTAATCAATGCAATATTTTCATGTCCATGATCAATTAAATATTGTGTTGCTAAATAACCTGATTTAATATCATCAATCGCAATAAAAGGTAAATTTAATTCGTCATATTTGGCATTTATCATTAAAATAGGAATATCTCTTTGTTTAAATAATGAATAGTAAGACAAATTGGGATTATAAACGTTACTCTTAGTCGGTTCTATAATAAGTCCGGAAACACCTTGGTTTAACATCATATCCAAGCATTTCTTCTCTTCGTCATGATTATTATTAGTACTCGCTAATATTAATGAGTAACCTTGTTTCTTCAATTCATTTTCTAAACCCCTAATTATACTAGGGAATATATAATCTGAAACATATGTCACGATTACGCCTATTTTTTTGGAAGCTTTACTTTGGTTGGAATTCAAAAAATTATAACTGACATATGAACCTGAACCTTTTTTCTTTTTTATAAAACCATCTTGAACAAGCATATTCATTGCTTGTCTTACAGTATACCTACTTACATTAAACTTACTTTGGAACTGTTTTTCAGTAGGTAAAAGCATACCTGCATGGTAACTTTTATTAATGATTTTTTCTTTTATTTCATCCGCTACAATTTGATATTTTGGCTTATTCATAGTTAAAAATCTCCTAATATTACCATATTGTTATAACAATGCATATTATAGCATACGCCATATTTTCTTACTGAAACTAGAATAAAAACATGAAAATGTTGAATTAATAAATCTCTCCGCCATTGTCAACAAGGTTTTATGCACTCTTTCTCTAGTTGATACAAAACAATATATAATTAAAATTAAGCTATTAAAAAATATAAGCGTAATTACATAACTTAATTAGTTTATAATAATCCTTTATTGAATTTCAACTTTGTTTATGAATTTTTTGAAAAATCGCTTCTACTTATAAAATGTATACAAATTGACAAAAATAACGAGAACGTTTATATAGTAATACGCCCTCGTTATATATTAATTTCTCTTACTTTATCAATTTAAAAAACTTAGTTTCTTTAAATTGCAGTCCACCCACCATCAATTTTTATTGTTTCACCAGTAATAAAGTTGGACAAATTAGAACTTAAGTATAATATTGCTCCAGTAATATCATCTAATTTAGGCAACTTATGAAATAATACGCGATTTAAAACGTCTTCTTTAAATTTTTTATCTTTAAACATTTCTTCTGTCAATTTAGTTTCAACAAACGTTGGAGCGATCGCATTAACATTTATATTATATTTTGCCCATTCTATAGCTAGTGATTTAGTTAATTGTATTACTCCCCCTTTACTTGAAGAATAAGGCGCTCTATTATGGTACCCTACAAAACCAACTTGAGAAGCTACATTAATAATCTTTCCACCTTCTTCTTCTGCCATATAGCGTCCGAAAAATTTAGAAATAAAGAATAAGGATTTTAAATTTAATTCTAATACTTTATCCCAATCTTCCTCTTCAATTTCAAATGCAGGTTTACTAATATTTATACCAGCATTGTTCACCAATATATCTATGCTTTTATAAATTGCAATTATTTGCTCAACAGTCTCAGAAACCTTATTAAGTTTTGTTATATCAAGTGAAAAAGCATTATGATTTCCATCGTAACGATTCAGTATATCTAATGTTTGATTTAATGCATTATTATCTCTACCTATTATAATTACATTTGCTCCTAATTCAGCAAAATCTATTGCAATCTTTTGGCCGATTCCTTTATTGCCACCAGTAATAACTACATTTTTATTTTTTAAATCGATAAAACTTTTTGACAAAATAATCACCTTATTTCTCTTCTAAATCTCTTTTCAAAAAATACATTAATATTTCATCTCTTTTATTTATTATTTCTTGAGGGGGGGTTCCATCCCAATTGTAGAAACCTTTGCCTGTTTTATAACCCAATTCGCCACTTTGAACATGTCGTGCTAATGTTTCTCCAGAAAATTTATCGGTGTTCAAATCTTCAAATAAATAATTGGAAATCGAACTAAAAGTATCTAATCCACCTAAATCTGCTGTCATTAATGGCCCTATTATTGGATATCTTCTTCCAACACTATAAGTAACTGCTGCGTCAATATCTTCTTTTGATGCAACGCCTTTATCTAATAAGGACTGGGCTTCTCTAAAAAGTGCGTATTGTAATCTATTCCCAATAAAACCTGGTATTTCTTTTTTAATTAATATAGATTTTTTACCGATGGTTTCAATTAAGTTTGTAGTACGGTTGACGACACTTTGACGCGTCACATCATTTTTTACAATTTCTACTAGCGGTATTAAATGTGCGGGATTCCAAAAATGCGTTATTATAAAATTTTCTGGAAAATTATAAAACTGTGATAATTGGTTTAATGTAAATCCAGAGGTATTACTTGCCAATATGATATCTTCATCTAATAAACCGTTCAAACGTGTATATAACTCTTTCTTCATTTCTAAATCTTCAGGAATAGCTTCAATTACAAACGTTGCATATTCTACGGTTTTTTCTAAATTTGTAGAAAATATTATATCTTTTTTTATTTCTCTTAATTGTTTTTCAGTAATTAATTTGTTACTATACAAGTCATCTAATTTATTTTCTATTTCTTTTTTAGCTAAATTCAAATCACTATTATTCAAACTATACACTTGAGTTTTATAACCAGCCCATGCTGTGGATAATGCGATTGAATGTCCCATGGTCCCGCTACCGATAATTGTTATATTTTCCATAAGCACCCTTCTTTTTATTAATAATGTTTAAAATCCTATCATAAATAAGGTTACTGCTATAATAACTGCAAGAAGCGGAATTATAACAGTCATGGCTCCAAAGGCAGGATAGGCATCTTTATGAGATTCTCCCGCAATTGATCTAATAGTAGTAACAGCATATCCGCCATGTGGTAAGGAGTCTAAAGTTCCAGATGACATAGAAACTGTTCTGTGTAAGGCATCTGCATTAACCCCCATATCTAAATAATGCGGACCTAAAATAGGAAGCGCTATCGATTGACCACCAGAAGATGACCCTGTTAGACCAGCAATCACCATTACTGCGAATGCCCCAGTTATTAAAGGGGAACCAGGTAAACTGGTCACGTAATCAATTGCGCTTTTAAAGGCAGGGGTTACTTGAGCAACACTACCAAATCCAACAACAGCAGAAGTATTACCAAGTGCAATTAATGCTCCTTCAGTCCCATTACCAACAGCTTTCCAAAAATCTCTGAAATAAGATCTATTTAATATCCAAGTAGCAATAACACCACTTGTAAGGGCAATTATTAAGGCAGATTGCTCAAGTACATCATGCAAAACAAAAGCTACAACCAATACTATTAACAAAGGAATAATACTTAAAAACGGATTAGGTAACCCTTTTCTAGATTCAACCTCATCATTTTCCCTACTAATAAAATACTCGCCTTTTCTTTTAGCTTTTTTTATCATATGCATTAACCATAAATAACCAGCAATCAGCATAAATAATGCAGTAACTAAACTAACACCCCAACCAGCATAGGGGCTAGTATGTAAATACGGTATAGGAATCCAGTTTTGTATCTCTGGAGAACCTGCTGAAGTCATCGTAAAAGTTGTTGACCCCAACGCTAGTGTTGCAGGAATAAATCTTCTTGGAAAATCAGATTCTTTAAACAAATTTACTGCCATCGGATATACCGCAAATGCTACAACAAATAAACTAACGCCACCATACGTTAATACGCCACATGCTAATACAATAGCTAAAACTGCTCGTTTCATCCCTATTTTTTTTATTATCCAATGAGAAACACTTTCTGCTGCGCCACTATCTTCCATAACTTTTCCAAATATCGCGCCTGTTAGAAACATAAGATACCAAGAAGTGACAAAACCAGAAAACCCATCCATATAACTTGTCACGAAGTCCGTCTGTTTACCAACTGCAAGTTGAGAAAATAAAGGAAGTCCATTAAACACTCCTACAATTAACGCAGACAAAGGCGCAGCAATAAGTAAATTCATCCCTCTCATAACTAAAATAGTCAATATAGCTAATCCACCAATTAATCCTAATATACCCCACATATAAGTATGTCCCCCCTTTAGGAAATTAATTATTTCCTTTATCTCCATACTTTCTCACTCGTAGTAAAGCTTGCTCTGCATGTCCAGCAAAATTTTCATATTCACATAAACGCGCTGCGTATTCACCTATATAAGCGCTTTGCTTTTCAGATGTTACTTTTTGATAAGTTACTGTCTTGATGAATTTACCTACCCATAAACCACCTGTATATCGCGCTGCTTTTTTAGTTGGTAATGTATGATTTGTGCCTATCACTTTATCTCCATATGCTACGTTTGTTTCTGGCCCAAGGAATAATGCTCCATAATTCGTTAAATTATCTAAAAAATAATTTGGGTTTTTCGTTAAAACTTCAACATGTTCATATGCTAATTTATTTGCTTCATTTATTGCTTCTTTTTCATTTTCTACAATTATCACCTGACCATAGTTATCCCAAGATTCTCTAGCTACATCTGCAGTGGGCAAGGTTAGTAATTGTTTATCAATTTCTTCAATAGCAATTTTAGCAACTTCTTCAGACGTAGAAATAATTGCACCAGGTGAAGTAGGACCATGTTCACCTTGTCCTAAAATATCAGTTGCAATCATTTCTGGTTCAGAATATTCATCCGCAATTACTAAAGTTTCAGTAGGGCCTGCTAACAAATCAATTCCTACTCTTCCAAAAAGTTGACGTTTTGCTTCTGCAACAAAAGCGTTGCCTGGACCTACAATCATATCAACAGCCTCAATACTCTCTGTACCTATTGCCATGCCTCCCATTGCTTGAATTCCACCTAAAATATATATTTCATCAGCACCAGCTTTATACATGGCATATACAGTTGTTTCTGGAATCTCTCCATTTATTGGTGGTGTACATGCAATTACTCGTTTAACTCCAGCAACCTTAGCTGTTAATATACTCATATGGGAAGAAGCAATCATTGGGTATCGCCCCCCTGGTATATAACATCCCACACTTTCGACTGGTATATTTTTTTGACCTAAAATAACGCCTGGTAAATTTTCTATTTCAAAATCTTTCAATGACTCTTTTTGAGCTTTTGCAAAATTTTCAATGTTTTGTTGGGCAAAAGCGATATCATCTTTAACCTGTTGTGGTATGTTATTTATAATTTTTTGAATCTGCTCTTCATTTAATTTAAATGATTCCGGGTTCCAATTATCAAATTTAATAGACAAATCACGTAATGCTTTATCACCTTCATTTTCAATTGTTTTTATTGTATTACTTACAATTTCACTTACCTTTTCGTCAGACTGTTTTATATCTTCCTGATTTTTACCTTTTTTTAATATATAAGTCATATTAAAGTCCCCTTCCACTTTTTGCATACGTATGCAAAAAGTAATAAAAACCTACTGCATACGCATGCAATTTTTCATTCAATCTTATAGTAAGCGCTTTCAATTGTCAATCACTTTGTTGTATTTCTAAACTTTATTTTCCCTTTCAACTTTATTTGTTCTACCTTTTTAAAATCGCCATTAATTAAAATATTAATCGTCTTGTTTATCATTTGATCTAAAGGTTGTGCCCAAGTAGTTAATTGATTATTGGGCCATGCTGCCATTTTTATATCATCAAACCCTATTACTTCCATATCTTTAGGTATGTCAAAATTCATCTTTTTTGCTGCTTCGAGAATCCCTAAAGCTGTTATATCATTTGCTCCAAACACACCTTCCGGCTTCTTGCCTTTCTTAAAATAACTCAGAGCTTTTTGATAGGCTGTTTCAAAACTGAAATCTCCTTCAATAATGTCTATATCTTGGCCTTTTTCTTTAAAATACTCTTTGAACCCGTATAACCTATCTCTATTAGTAGAAGTGTTGCTTGGCCCAGATACATATAAATTATTTGTATAACCTTTATCAAAAAAATATTTAGCTATTGATTTTGCAGCAAAGTAATTATCACTTGATACAGAATTACAATTCAAAGTTTCATCATATCTATTAAATAAAATTACAGGTATATTTGAACTTTTTAATTTTTTTACTAATTCTGAAGATAATACAGCATCAGTGATTATAATAGATTCAACGTTATATTCTATAAATTGGTTAATTTCTTCCTGCTGAATTTCTTCATTTTCTGTATATACAAAAAGCACAGAATAACCAAAGTTTTTCAATTTTTGTGTAAATAATGATAGCACCTCATGATAAAACGGATTTTGTTTATTTTTCATTGCTATCCCAATCAATTTTGATTTATTTGTAATTAAACCTCTAGCTAAAGCATTCGGTTTATAATTCAATTCATCTGCTACCTCCATTACTTTTTTTCTTGTGTTTTCTGAAACACTTTTACCTGGCGAAAAAACTCTAGAAACCGTAGATTGTGATACTTTAGCAAGTCTAGCTACATCTTCTGCTGAAATTTTTTTCTTTTCCAAATTGATCTTCCCTTCTACAAAAATCATTGAATTAAATCAATAACCTGCTTCATTATCTTTAACATTTACTTATAATATCTAACTTTAAATTCATAATCATTGCTTTTCATTTTCACTTTTCTATTTTATATCATACTATAAAACATTCTATATAATAAGATGGCACTTCATTTAACAGCTTCTCCTCCTATCCACAATAGTTAGAGTGCCTTAATGATATTATTTAAGTATCAATTATTCACCAATATTCAAAAAGATAAAAAGGAGGTGTAACATGCACACCTCCCTAACGTATTTAAGATTCATTTAAATCGTTTGTTACTATTTGTATTTATTAACAAGTTCTTTTGGTAAATGACAATAATCGTTTGGGAATCTTGATAATCTATCTTGGTTTTCTTCTGCACTTCTCACGTAATTTGTTAGTGGTAATACCTCTGTTGCAATAAGGTGATGGTCTTCAATCGTGTCTATATAAGCTTGCGCTTCCTTTAAATGTTTAGCATCTTCACTGTATAATCCAGTTCTATATTTTAAACCAATATCTTGACCTTGTTGATTGACACTGTATGGATCAATAATTTCAAAAAGATATCCCATTAAATCTGAAACAGATACCTTTTCAGGATCGAAACCAGTTTTAATTACTTCTACATAGCCATCATATTCACCATCGAGTGTGTCTGTAATACCATTTGCTCTACCCCCTTCTGTTTGAACCACGCCCGGTAGCGTCTTAACAAATGCTTGCACACCCCATAAACATCCACCTGCTAAATATACTGTTTCCATACTCATCTCTCCTGTTTAATTCTATTTTTTTCTGTCTGTTATTGAAAGTATAGTAACCATAGTTACACAATGCAACGTTTCATATTTTTTAGATGATTGATTTTAACTTAAAAAGGGAACATTAAATAGATGATAAGGAGGTATTATATGCCTAAGGTTAAAGAAAGATTATTAGAAGATATCGAGGAAAAACCTTCGCGAACTGATAGTGACTTTAATTCTGAGGAAGAACTGCAAGAAAATGCTTTTGAAAGATTAGGTAAAGATGTTGTTATTATAGAGATATTAGCAATTATGAATATCGTTTTTGCAGTCAGTACAATTAGTTTGATTGTGGCACTCATCTTTACTAATAAAAATAAATAACTTATGTTTATGCTCTTTTCAGCTATCATCTTTTGAAGATGCTATGCTTGGAAAGAGCATTTTTTTATATTGGTTATATGAGCGCACCTTTAAAGCATTTATATAAATATTTGATTTTGCAAAATTTTTAAATTGAATATTGTCCTTTTTTTGTTACAATATAGTGAGGATAATTTCGTCATTTTATAAAAATAATCAATCAATGTTAATTTAATCATATTTATTATGAACTACTGTCGCACGAATACCGTCAAACTAATAATTTTATATAAAAACTATAATAGAAAGATATAGATTAGAGGAGATCGAATTATGGATTATAGAGTATTATTGTATTATAAATATACAACAATTGAAGACCCTGAAACTTTCGCTACAGAACATTTAGATTTCTGTAAAGACTTAGAGCTTAAAGGACGTATCTTAGTATCGACTGAAGGTATTAATGGTACTGTTTCTGGAACAATTGAAGCAACAGATAAATATATGGATGCATTAAAATCAGATTCAAGATTTGAAGGCATTACTTTCAAAATCGATGAAGCTGATGGCCACGCATTTAAAAAAATGCATGTTCGTCCTAGAAAAGAAATCGTTGCGTTAGATTTAAATGAAGATATCAACCCTAAAGAACTTACAGGTAATTACTTATCACCTGAAGAATTCAGAGAAGCATTGTTTGATGATGAAACAGTGGTTATCGATGCGCGTAATGATTATGAATATGATTTAGGTCATTTCCGTGGCGCTATTCGCCCTAATATAACACGTTTTAGAGACTTACCAGACTGGATTAAAGAGAATAAAGATCAATTTATGGATAAAAAAATTGTTACCTATTGTACAGGCGGTATTCGTTGTGAAAAATTCTCTGGTTACTTACTAAGAGAAGGTTTTGAAAATGTAAGCCAACTTGAAGGTGGTATTGCTACTTACGGTAAAGACCCAGAAACAAAAGGCGAATATTGGGATGGCAAAATGTACGTATTTGATGAACGTATTAGTGTAGACGTCAACCAAGTTGAAAAAACAGTTGTAGGTAAAGAATGGTTTGACGGCACGCCTTGCGAACGCTATATCAATTGTTCAAACCCTGAATGTAACCGCCAAATCCTGGTGTCCGAAGAAAATGAAGCACGTTATTTAGGCGCTTGTTGTCATGAATGCGCTGAGCATGAAAGTAATCGTTATGTTAAAAAACATAATATCAGCGATGAAGAAAAAGCAAAACGTTTAGAAAACTTTAAACAACTTGTATAGTTTCTTATTACTTAAGTATAAAATAGAAAATTAATTTTTATAGTAGATTATGATTACACCTTAACGAAGATAAACAAACTTGGAAGCCAAAGCCCATTTTCAAACTAATGGTTTGTTACTAAAGTAACTTTTAAAAATCATGTTTTCTAAAAGGCTTCGTTCCAAATATCTACTAGTGATATTATAGTAACGGCCAAGACATAATTTTTGTCTTGGCCTTATTTCATTTCTATATATTTATAAGTTATGCTTATCAATTCTAATCACAAACCTATATTTTACTTATAATAAATATATGCTAACTTAATAGTAAATCAACAATTAATGATTATTAATATGTATATTACTTAGAGATAGAAGGTTGCTTATGTTTATTTTTATACTTTTAGAAGTTATATTACCTATTTTACTTCTAATATTATTAGGTTTTTTGCTTCAAATGAAATTTTCATTTGAACTCAAACATTTTTCCGCTTTAATAACATACTGTTTAATGCCTGCATCAGTATTTGTGAATATTTATCAAATTCAAATTGATATTGCTCTATTATTAAATATCCTATACTATATTATTATTTTCAGTGTTGTCTTAATTTTAATTGGAAATGTATTGTCTAAGATTTTGCGTTTAAATAAAGGGGAAAGTGCAGCGTTAAAAAACAGCATTTCTTTAATGAATTCTGGGAATTATGGTCTACCAGTCAGTCAACTTATATTTAGTCAAAATCCAATCGGTGTTTCTGTACAAATTTTCACTTTAGTATTCCAAAATTTATTAACTTATTCATACGGCATGTACAATTTGCTATCAGCAAGCAAATCAATGGCTGACATCACTCGTGGATTTTTGCGTCTTCCTGTGTTTCATGCACTTTTATTAGGCGTAATTTGCCAGGTTTTCACCATTGACCTACCGCATACGCTTTTAATACCACTTAATCAACTTTCGGATGGATTTGTAGCTATTGCGCTTATTTTATTAGGCGCACAACTTGCTAGAATTAAAATTAACTTTTTCCATCGTGTTATCACGTGGTCACTGATTGGTCGTTTATTGTTGAGTCCATTAGTTTCTTTAGCGGTTATTTACTTATTAGGGTTAGATGGTGTGGTAGCCCAATCACTCTTTATAGCTAGTTCTTTCCCTACTTCAAGAAATACTTCTACAATCGCCATGGAATACCAAATAGAGCCTGAATTACATGCACAAATTGTATTATTTTCGACATTATTTAGTGTTTTCACAGTGACCATTGTCATCTTTTTATCACGTATCTTATTTTAAAAAGTAGACGCGGAACGAGACAAACCTTATCTTCTTTACTTTCAACTATTTTCAATACGATATTAAAAGCCGAGACGTTATAATAAGTCTCGGCTACTATTTATATATTAATATCCAATTTTAAAAATATGTTTGTTTTCCATAGAACTTTTAAAGTTTAATAAAATGATTTTATTGACATGTGCATATTTTATACGATACCTACGTAATCTTTTACTATTGTAATTTCATGAAGCCATTACCTAATACATCTCTCACATCATGAATGACTAAGAAAGCATGCTCATCATGACTATTTACAATTTTTTTAATTCTGGCTAACTGGTTTTGAGATACTACAACATAAAGCACGTTAGTTTCTCTTTGTTCATAGCCACCTACCCCATTCAATAATGTGGAGCCACGTCCAGTTTCCGCATTAATTTGTTTACTAATATCCGCGTTAAAATCCGAGATAACAGTAATTGCTTTTTTCGGATTAAATCCTTCTATGACAAAGGACATACTTTTTTCAACAATAAATAACATCACAATTGTATACAGTACATTTTGAATTGGTAATACAAATAAAAATGATAATACAATTAATGAATCAAGAATAAATAAAGCTTGTGATGTCTTTATCTCACTATACTTATTAATGATTTTTGCAATAACTGATGTGCCCCCTAGCGTACTACGTGCAGATATAACAAAGCCTGTACCTATACCAATCAACACTCCTGAAAAAATAGTATTAATAAAATCAGATTCCAAATTTAATTTTAAAGGTTCTGTAATTCCTAAAAATAGTGAACTCGCCACTACTGTAACTAGGGTATAAACTGCGGTTGTCTTACTTAAATATTTCCAACCGACAATGATTAGTATCATGTTAATAATAAGTGTTGTTAAAGCTGGTGATAAGCCTAAAGTATATTTTAAATTAAGTGAGATACCTACTGTGCCGCCCTCGCCTAAATTTGAAGCTAAAACAAATGTATTTACACCTATCGCAATAATAAATGTGCCCAGTAGACAGAAGCAAATATTTTTTAAATGGATTTTATATAACATTGCGCCAACACCTCTTTCTATAAACTTAATTAATGTTTAAAACTGTCTTTTTTTAAATATAAGTGTGCTATAACCGACAACACAAAAAGAGAGCGGAACAGAAATCACATTTTCTAAAAAGATTTCGTTGCCCCGCCCCAACAAAGGTGACTAAAATAAAGTACCAAATCTTTTCTTATGGAATAGCAATCTTCATAAACGAATGACTTGTACCAAGAACCAAACATAGTATTACAGTAAAATAAGAAATACAAATACTTTAGAAAGCCTATTTTTAAAGCTACATACTAAATGTATTTTTATTTCAATGATCTATTGCCAATATCATAAATCACCTTAGGATCGTTATTTATATCCCAATTTCGATTGTTTCTGTTAAATTTTACAACACAAGCATATATAATAATAAAAATGTGTATTTCTTTCAATACATTCGGGTTGATTTTTTATATTTATGAAGTAATTGTACTTTGTTTAATACAATCAGTTGATCATTGATATAAATATCCCCTTTCCTTTCTGGTACATCATATGGTTTTCAATAAAATTTTTCACACAAAAAACCCCTAGATTCTAATATTAAGAACCTAGGGGTTTTGCTTTACCTTAAAATCAAATACTTTTGATTACTGACTTATATTAAGCAGTTACCCATTGTGAAGCACCTTCAGATTCATAAAGGTCCATTGCTGCTTGGTCTTGTACTGATTCTGGAGCTTCTGTTGGTGATTGACCTTGATATTCAGCTGGCGCTACTGAATCCCATGTGCTTTGTAGGAATTGATATTTACCTGCTGCACCTGAAGATGGATTTACAGCTTTAAGGTCGCCACCTGATTCACGTTCTGCAATTTGTTTCAAGTGATCATTTACTTCTACTGATGAACCACTTGATGCTTCACTTGAACTATCTGATGATTGTGTTGAAGCTGCTTCTTGTTGTGGTTGTTGTGTTGATTCAGTTTGTGGTGCTTGTTGTTGTGCTGGTTGTTCTGATGATGCTTGTTGTGATTGTTCACTTTGTTGTGGTTGTGCTTGTTGTCCTGCATTATCTGATGATTGTGCTGATGCATCACTTGATGCATTTGAATTTGAGCCTTCCCCATAGCTCCATGACCAGTTTGTACCATCTGATTCAAAATTATAGTTTGTTCCATTTTGGTTGAAGTTATAATTATATGAACCATCATGTAATGCTTCTGCATTTAATTGTGATGGATTATTTTGTGCTTCTTGTGCTAATTGTGCTTGATCAATACCTTGTTCTGATGCATCTGCTGAATTTCCTGCCGCGATTCCTGTTACACCTAATCCTACTGCTAATGTTGATGCTAATACTGTTTTTTTCATTATTAATAAATCCTCCTAAGAGATATACTTTTAATTGTTTAATTTGTGTTTTCGTTTTTTGCAAAATTACTTTTCTCAAATTTGCTAGTTCCCACTGTAACATCTATAAAATGCTTGTGGGTTACAGTGAAGTTAAAAAATAACTAGGTTTTTTACGTCTTAATTACATTAACGGCGCGCTCTGAATTAAATAAAACCTATTTTAAACTCCTTCATGCCAGCGAAAAAAGATAAATTTATATTTAACCAAATGTAACAATTGTGTAATTGGAATCAAAATATTATATATTTACACTTCTCAATATATAAATTTTTATATTATGTCCAAATCTTTCAAAGCATAAATATTTTTATGTTGATTACATATAAATAAGATTGAATTTACACCCATCTACTGATAACATCTTAATTTGAATTATTTTAAAATATTTTAATTTTAAACTACGAAAAAATTATCACTATATAATGTGTTGGAGGAATTAAATGTTTAACAACGTTCTTTACGAAGATAATCATTTATTAATGGTAGAAAAGCCTATAAATGTTCCAGTACAAGCAGATAACTCAAAAGATCAAGATTTATTATCCATTTTAAAAAATTATATAAAAATACAGTACAATAAACCTGGTAATGTCTACCTTGGTTTAGTACATCGTCTTGATCGACCTGTTGGAGGGGCAATCGTATTTGCTAAAACTTCTAAAGCAGCTTCTAGGTTATCAAATGAACTAAGAAAACAAAAACTACATAGAACCTATTTAGCAGTTATCCATGGTGTTCCTTCAAAAAATGAAGGCGTACTTCATGATTATTTATGGAAAGACAGAAATAAAAATATCGTATACGCTGTTGATTCCCAGAAAAAAGATGCCAAAGAAGCTATATTAAATTATAAAGTCATCAAAACTATTAATAAAAAAACTTTAATTCAAGTTCAATTAAAAACTGGACGCTCACATCAAATTAGAGTTCAATTTGCAAACCAAAACTTACCATTATATGGTGATCAAAAATATGGACAAAACATCAATAAGCATGGTCAACAAATTGCCCTTTGGGCATCCCAATTAAGTGTCAAACACCCGACCAAACACGAAATGATTTCTGTAACTTCTACCCCAACTGGAAGTATTTGGAAGGAATTTTTATAATTTAGCTTTTAAATTTTCACCATTATAACGCATATGTTTATTTAAGTTTTCATTTGTATTTAAAAAAGATACGAAATCACATTTTCTAAAATGGTTTCGTATCCTGTACGGGTAGGCGGAAACAACTAGGAAAAAAAGACGGCGCTCTAAAAGTAGTTCTTTAAAAGTTTAGGGTATGTCCCTTTTAGCCATCTGCTATTAATATAAATTAAGAGCCTAGGATATCAATTTATCCCAGGCTCTTAATTTATTGTTTAATTTTAAGTTATTTGCTTTAAATTTGTATTATGCAGTAACCCATTGTGAAGCGCCAACTTCGTTATAAAGTTTAACTGCTGCAGCATCTTGTACTGATTCTGGAGCTTCTGTTGGAGATACACCTTGATATTCTGCAGGTGCTACTGAGTCCCAAGTGCTTTGTAAGAATTGATATTTACCTGCTGCACCTGATGATGGGTTTACAGCTTTAAGATCTCCGCCTGATTCACGTTGTGCAATTGCTTGTAAATGTGAATTAACGTTTACTGATGAACCACTTGAAGCTTCATTTGAGCTTGATGATTGAGTTGAAGCTTTTGTTGTAGCTTCTTGTTTTGG